>Ga0209540_10000012_pt1 | contig 288002 bp, 251 predicted proteins | sample BarGraIncu01121A_FD_184501 | JGI IMG/M metagenome (GOLD analysis project Ga0209540, IMG submission 184501) | Arctic peat soil microbial communities from Barrow, Alaska - Barrow Graham LP Incubations 011-21A (SPAdes) (version 2) | ecosystem: Environmental > Terrestrial > Soil > Wetlands > Peat...
GCGCCTTCTTCCTGCACGCGGGATGGCTGGTTCAGGCTTGCGCCCATTGACCAATATTCCTCACTGCTGCCTCCCGTAGGAGTCTGGTCCGTGTCTCAGTACCAGTGTGGGGGATCACCCTCTCAGGTCCCCTAAACATCGTAGCCTTGGTAGGCCGTTACCCTACCAACTAGCTAATGTTGCGCATGCCCATCTTGTACCGCCGAAGCTTTAAATATTAAAAGATGCCTCTCAATATTATTATGGGGTATTAATCCGAATTTCTCCGGGCTATCCCCCTGTACAGGGTAGGTTGCATACGTGTTACTCACCCGTGCGCCGGTCGCCATCAAAGTATTGCTACTCTATGCTGCCCCTCGACTTGCATGTGTTAAGCCTCCCGCTAGCGTTCATCCTGAGCCAGGATCAAACTCTTCATTGTAAAAATTATTCTATTTAATCTCTTTACAAAAATTAATCCTATTTCTCAATTCAAAAATACTAACAAGTTTTTCTGACGAGATTTTTCATATCTCGCCTGGTTGTTTACTTCATAATTTCAAAGAACTGATATCCTCGTTTTGCTCTCGCTTCCGAGAATCCCTTTTTGTTTGGGACGACAAAGATAATGCTTCAATTATTTCTTCCAAAGAATTTGATATTTTTTTTCAGGTATTTTTTGAAATAATTCTTCAGGTTTAAATGTCCATCTGTTGAAAAGTACTATTTTCGTAAATATTTATCTGATATGTCGAACATTGTAATTATTCCAACATTTAAGGAAAGAGAAAATATTGAGGCTATAATAAAAGCCATATTTTCTCTCAGCATCCCGTTCGACATACTTATAATCGACGATAACTCCCCTGACGGTACCGCAGATATAGTTAAAAACCTTCAACCTTCCTTCCCTAATCTCCATATTTTAGAAAGACCTGGCAAACTGGGATTAGGCACCGCATATATTACAGGATTCAAGTGGGCCCTTGGGAAGAACTATAAACATATCTTTGAAATGGATGCTGACTTTTCTCACGATCCGAGAGACCTGGTCAGGTTATACAAAGCATGCGAAGATGATGGAGCTGACATAGCAATAGGTTCGAGATATATCAGCGGGGTAAACGTGGTAAACTGGCCTCTTACAAGAGTACTTATGTCATACGGGGCATCTATATATGTAAGGATAGTTACCGGTATGAGAGTTATGGACACTACTGCCGGTTTTAAATGTTACAAAAGAGAGGTTCTCGAGAATATTAAACCTGAACTTATAAGATCCGTGGGGTATGGCTTCCAAATAGAAATGAAATTTATTGCCTGGAAACTTGGTTATAAGATAATAGAGGTTCCGATTATTTTCACAGACAGGAAGCTGGGGGCTTCCAAAATGTCAGGAGGAATTTTCAACGAAGCATTATGGGGGGTACTAAGGATGAAACTCAGAAGTATGTTTACTAAATATCCCAGGGAATAGTACCTTATATATAGGTGTATACCTTGAGACCCCCCTCCCAAATCAACCCCCCAACCACCCAAATGGGGGGCTTAAAACAATTTCCAAGTCCCCCAAATGGGGGATTTAGGGGGTTAAAAAAAAGGAAAATATGATATACGCCATAGTTCCTAAAACTATATAATAGTCAGTAGATGAGCAGTTTACTAATTCAAAACGCCACAATCATCAATGAAGGAAAGAACTTCAGAGGCGACTTACTGATCAAAGATGAGATCATAGCTGCAATAGGAGACATCGATCCGATTACTATTCCTGCAGGGACAAAAACAATTAACGCTAACGGATTATTACTTATACCCGGGGTAATCGACGATCATGTGCACTTCAGGGAACCCGGACTAACCCACAAAGGTGACATTTTCACTGAAACCAGAGCTGCTGCAGCCGGAGGAATTACCTCCTTTATGGATATGCCTAATACCATTCCACAGGCTGTGACTATAGAAACTCTTAATGATAAATACTGTTTAGGGTCTGAAAAATCTCTTATTAACTATTCATTTTATATCGGTGCCACAAACACAAACTTGAATGAAGTGATGAGGGCTGACCCGAATTCTGTATGCGGGATTAAGTTATTTATGGGATCATCAACCGGGAATATGCTGGTTGATAATAAAATTGCTTTGCAGGAACTGTTCTCAAAAGCATTACTTCCCATAACAGTTCATTGCGAAGATGAAGCTATCATCAGAAAAAACAGCGAGAAATACAGGTCAGAATTCGGAGAAAATGTCCCTGTTAAGATGCACTCAGTTATCAGGAGCCGTGAAGCTTGTTTCCTTTCATCCGAAAATGCCGTTAAACTCGCCAGAGAATATAATACCAGACTGCACATTCTTCATATTTCAACAGCAGATGAGATTAAACTTTTCAGCAACGATCTTCCATTAAACCAGAAAAGAATAACCGGAGAAGTCTGTGCCAACTACCTGTGGTTTGATGATTCTTCATATAATGACCTCGGCACCCTTATTAAATGCAATCCTGCCATAAAAACAAGATTCGACAGGGATGCACTGATACATGCAGTAAATAATAACCTTATTGATAATATAGGATCTGATAATGCGCCGCATACTCTCGGGGAAAAGAGAAACAGCTATTTCAAGGCACCTTCAGGGATACCGCTTGTTCAACATTCTCTGATTGTTATGCTAGAACTCTGGCACAGGAAAACTTTCAAAATCGAAAAAATCGTTGAAATGATGTGCCATAACCCTGCAATCATATTCAATATAAAAGACAGAGGATTTTTACGGGAAGGTTATAAAGCTGACCTGTGCCTCATAGATCCTGAGAAGCCATGGATCGTTTCAAAAGATAATATTCTCTACAAATGCGGCTGGTCGCCTTTTGAAGGTCAGACCTTCACATCATCGGTTGTAAAAACTATCGTAAACGGGACTATTGTTTATGACAATGGGGTGATCAATAATGATTACAGAGGTCAGCGATTGGCTTTTGATAGATGATTAAAGGTTAATATATAATATTTCACTTGGGGATTTAGGGATTGCTTCGTCGCTTCGCTCCTCGCAATGACACAGAATCCTATAAATTTGTACTTGGGGATTGAAGGATTGCTTCGTCGCTTCGCTCCTCGCAATGACTCTGAATTCTATAAACATGACAGTCATTGCGAGGAGGCACGACGAAGCAATCCCTGAATCAAATATCAGAACCCCGAAATGAAATGTCTTCACGTTTTCCTTACCACAAACCGGACTGTACTCCTTGTTCGCTGTTCAAGAAGAATTTCCCTGCCGGAGGTTATCCTTGCAATTGATTCTGAGGTATAGTGCCTTACTGAAAGCATCTCCACACTCTCGTTATAAACTGCCGAAAATTCAGTTTTCAGGTCAGTTATCAGGGTGTCTACCTTCGGTCTTTCATCATCCACACAAACATCAAGGCTTACTGCACTTGCCTCCACAAGGTTCACTTTAATACCATGTACCATGAAAGAATGAAAAATCCGGCTCAGATTATCGCCCATCACAAATGAGAAATCTTTTGGAAGAATTGAGATAAGTATCTGATCTTCTTTCTTAATGAATACCGGGAGAATCTTCTTAAGTATTGCATCTGACTTGATAACAGTGCCGGTTTCTTCTGGATCAAGAAATGATCGCACATATAAGGGGATATTTTTATTATGAAGAGGCTTGATAGTTTTAGGATGAATAACTTTGGCACCTGAAAATGTCATTTCCACTGCCTCCCTATAAGAAATTTCATCGAGCTTCTGAGCATCATCAAGCCATTTCGGATCAGAATTCATTATACCGGGAACATCTTTCCATACCACAACACATTCAGCATCAAGGATATTAGCAAGAATAGCTGCCGAATAATCTGATCCTTCCCTTCCAAGAGTTGTCGTCTGTCCAGGAATTGTTCCAGCTATAAAACCCTGAGTTACATAAATCCTGTTCTTTTGGAAGTCTATTTTTTGTCGTAATCTGTTGGAACTCTCATTCCATAATACATTTGCATCCCTGAACCGGTCATCGGTTATCAGGTTTTCACGGATATCAATCCATTCGACATCTGAAAAAACAGTTTTCAGATATTCAGCAACAATAATTGTTGACCATATTTCGCCGTACGAAACAACCTGGTCATACTCAAAATCATATAAGCCCTTCCTTTTCGATTGCAAATATTCTCTGAGCCTGTCAAAAGAAATATCAATTTTACCCGCCACCTTATGATCAATAAAAAGTTCAGCGCTAACTGATAAGTGGTATTTATATATATCCTCCAAAAAAATCTTATAAGCATCATCACCTGCCAACCATAATTTGAGAACATTCTGAAGCGAATTGGTCGTTTTCCCAAAAGCAGAAACTACAATCACAAGATTATCTTCACTTTTCGAAACAATATTGGAAAGATTCCTGATACCGACTGCATCTTTTACTGATGCGCCTCCAAACTTATAAACCTTCATAAATTCTAATTTGCTCTAAAATTAGCATTTCGCTTTCATAATGCAATTCCATCTGCAAACAACTCAGTTAGGATACATTTTAGTAAATTTGCCGGCGAAATACTTAAAATGAAAGAAAACCAGATAACAGAGCAATATGCCAAACATCCGCTTCTTGCAGGGCTGATCGAAACAGTCAACTCCGACGGAACCGGAAAAATTCGTTTAGAAGGACTTTCCGGTTCCTCAAGAGCTTTAATCCTTTCATTAGTTTTCAATAAGACTCAAACTACTCATGTGGTTGTAATTCCGGAAAAAGAGGATGCTGCCTATTTCTATAATGATCTGGTTTCGCTTCTTGGTGATGATTCTGTCTTTTTTTTCCCGTCCACTTACAAACGATCTGTTCAATATGAACAAACCGAACCTGCAAATATTGTCCTGCGTACTGAGGTACTGAACCATCTTGCCACCGGAAAAAGAAAGGGGATAATTGTTACCTACCCCGAGTCGGTGATGGAAAAGGTGGTGAGCAAAAAAAATCTTAAAAAGAATACATTCAATATTGGTAAAGGGGATAAGATCTCACTTGAATTTCTTGAGGAGATGCTTCATGAATACAATTTTGTAAGAACTGATTTTGTTTATGAACCTGGACAATACTCAATCAGAGGCAGTATAGCCGATGTGTTTTCTTACTCAGCTGATCTTCCATACCGTATTGACTTTTTCGGGGAAGAAGTTGAAACAATAAGATCGTTTAATACTGATGATCAGCTGTCAGTGAGTATCCATAAACAAGTAGCAATAATCCCTAATATCCAGGATATATCAATTGAAGAGATCAATGACTCTTTCACTGATTTTTTACCCCCTTCTTCTCTGGTATGGATAGAAGATGCCAATTACATTAAGGAAAAGATAAACAATATCTACTTTCAAACAACACAAAGAGAAGAATCGGGTCAGATCTCTGATAAAAAAGAGATTGTAATGACCGGACATCAGTTTCTCGAACATTGTCAGAAATTCAGGATGCTTGAGTTCGGCAGACAAAGTATGTTTGAACCTGAGGCCAGATTTGAATTCAGGACTGAAGCACAACCCGTTTTTAACAAAAATTTTGAACTGCTTTCAGATAAACTTCTTTCGAATGACCTTGAAGGTTATGTTACATTTATCGTTTCTGAGAGTGAGTCACAGATTGAGAGACTCAGGGATATCTTTAAAGAAATTAATCCGGAGGTTCATTTTAGTCCCCTGTTATTAAATCTTCACAACGGATTTACTGATCATGATCTTAAAATTTCGATATATACTGACCACCAAATCTTTGACAGGTATCATAAATTCAGGATCAGAGGTTACTTTACAAAAAAAGAGAGTATCTCAGTAAAAGAACTTACCGGACTTAACCCTGGAGATTATGTTGTACATATTGATCACGGTATCGGGAAGTTTGGCGGGCTGGAGAAGATAGAGGTTAACGGGAAAATACAGGAAGCTATAAAGCTGGTTTACAGAGATAATGACATTCTGTATGTCGGAATTCATTCTCTTCACCGTATATCAAAATACAAAGGGAAAGATAGTTCTGAACCGAAAATTTACAAACTTGGTTCAGGAGCCTGGCAGAAACTGAAGCAAACAACAAAAAGCAGAGTAAAGGATATTGCCAAAGATCTGATCGTTCTGTATGCAAAAAGGATGGATTCGCCGGGGTTTTCTTTTTCCCCCGATTCATACCTTCAGAGAGAACTCGAAGCATCATTTATATATGAGGATACGCCTGATCAGCTTACAGCTTCAATCGCTGTGAAACAGGATATGGAAGCTGCTCATCCTATGGATCGGCTGATATGCGGAGATGTTGGGTTTGGGAAAACTGAAATAGCAATCAGAGCAGCATTTAAATCGGCCACCGATAGCAAACAAACAGCTGTGCTTGTTCCAACAACGATCCTCGCACTTCAGCATTATAAAACTTTTTCAGCACGGCTAAAAGGATTCCCCTGTAATATTGAATATATAAGCCGGCACAAAAAGGCAGCTGATCAGAAAAAGATCCTTGAGCAGCTTGCAGCAGGGAAAATAGATATAATAATTGGCACTCATAAACTTGTCGGGCAGGATGTTAAGTTCAAAGATCTGGGGCTTTTAATAATTGATGAAGAGCAGAGGTTTGGGGTATCGGTAAAAGAGAAGCTTAAGAAAATTAAGGCAAATGTTGATACACTTACCCTTACTGCTACTCCTATCCCACGCACATTACAGTTCTCACTGATGGGAGCCCGCGATCTTTCCATTATCAACACTCCTCCTCCTAACAGAATGCCGATTGTAACAGAATTATATGGCTTTAATGAAGAGATTGTAAAAGAAGGTATTGAATATGAGATCTCGAGGAACGGGCAGGTGTTCTTTATTCATAACCGGGTTGAAAATATAAAGCAAATTCAGGCACAGATAAACAGAATATGTCCAAATGTAAAGACTGCGATTGTACATGGACAGATGGATGGCACTCATGTTGAAAATGTGATGTACAACTTTATACAGGGCGATTATGATGTACTACTTGCAACAACCATTATAGAATCAGGCCTCGATATCCCTAATGCCAATACCATCTTTATAAATGATGCTCACCATTTTGGATTGTCAGAATTGCATCAGCTCAGGGGCAGAGTGGGACGATCAAATAAAAAAGCTTTCTGTTATCTCCTGGCTCCTCCGCTAAGCACTCTTACTCCTGAAGCAAGACGCAGGCTTAAAGCAATTGAGGAGTTTTCGGAACTTGGAAGCGGCTTTAATATTGCAATGCAGGATCTCGATATCAGAGGATCAGGAAACCTTCTTGGCGGAGAACAAAGCGGATTTATTGCCGATGTAGGATTTGAGACTTACCAAAGGATTTTGAATGAGGCACTTATCGAGTTAAGAGATGCTGAGTACAGGGAGCCGTCTGATGAAGAAGAAAAGGTGAAAGTTCCTGTAAAATCTGGACTAACCAAGCCGTACGTACCAGATTTTCAGATCGATACTGATCTTGAAATTATGTTCCCCGATGAATATATCTCAAATATCTCAGAGAGGATCAGACTATACAAAGAGCTCAACGAAATAGAATCAGATGAAGTTTTAGTGGCATTTGAGAAGAAACTCATTGACAGATTTGGGAGTATCCCGCCTCCGGCAGAAGCTCTTCTCGATATTGTGAGAATTAAATGGATAGCCGTGAAGCTTGGAATTGAAAAAATATTTTTAAAGAATAACCTTCTCATTGCCAATTTTGTATCGGATCACAACTCACAATTTTACCGGAGCGCCCTTTTCGTTTCCATTATGAATTATGTGAATAGCAAGCCAAGGCAAATGAGTATGAAACAAAAAGCCTATAAACTGAGCCTGACTATAAATGAGGTGAAATCGGTGAAATCGGCGATAAGGATACTTAGCGAAATACTCAACTCACGCTAGCGCCGATTTGTAATCGGTGCTATTTATTTGTAATTGGCACGGATTGCAAATCCGCGCCAGCGAAGTTCGTGAGATAAACAAAATTTTATTTCTTAAGACAGCTTTACTACCTTTGCCCTATGAATCTTATCGTCGACATAGGTAATACAAGTACAAAACTGGCAGTTTTTAACGGCCATGAGAAACTTTATGTATCTCGCATTAATGAGTTAAGCTGTAAGGAGCTTGAAAAAGAGTTGTCCGGGGTTAAGGTAAAAAGAGCAATTGTTTCATCTGTAAAAAAATTGCCGCCTTTCATTTCCGATTTATTATTTGCTAACATACCGTTTGTTCATGTTCTCTCGCATAAATCAAAACTTCCTTTTAAAATTGAATATGAAACTCCGGAAACACTTGGTCCGGACAGAATAGCTGCTGTGGCCGGAGCTTTCAGTCTGTTTCCCGGATCAGAGATTCTGATTATTGATGCAGGCACCGCAATAACTTATGAATTTTTATCTTCAGGTATTTATAAAGGAGGGAATATATCTCCAGGAATAAATATGAGATTTAAGGCTTTGAACAAGTTTACTGAAAAGTTACCTCTGGTTTCGTCTTCTGATAATTATACATTTCCGGGGCTAAATACCATCGATGCTATTACAGCCGGAGTCATAACGGGGGTGAGATATGAAATAAATGAGTATATTCGCACGTTTAAGAAAAACAAGACTGACTTCAAAGTATTACTTGCAGGCGGAGACAGTGAATTTCTTAAGGACAAAATCGATTATCAAACCACATATATGCCTGATATTGTGATTGATGGTTTAAATTATATTTTAGAATACAATGCAACATAAGCTTTTTATAACCATTTTTACCGCTCTGTTTTCGTTAGCCTTTACGGCCTCAGGTCAGAAACTTGTCAACTCCCCTTATTCACGGTTTAATATTGGCTCCATGGAACCCGCAGGATCATTCAGAACGCAGGGTATGGGAGGTTTAAGTATCGCATTAAGAGACAATACTTCAATATATTTTTCAAATCCGGCTTCATACAGCAGTTTTGATACAATCTCATTTAATTTTGACTTTGGGATTGATTATAGTAAGAATATTCTATCTGATGGTGTTTCTCATTACAAATCAGATGACGCAAATTTTGACCATCTGCTTATGGGTTTCCCCATAATGAAAGGATGGGGTTTTGCACTAGGCCTTGTTCCATTAAGCAACGGATATTTCAAAATAGCTGAAACTATTTCTGATCCAAATACAGGGATATACTCCTCATATCATGCCGGAGAAGGAGGGTTTAATAACTTTTTCATGGGATCGGGAATTAAGATAAATAAGAATTTTTCAGTTGGTGTGAATATGAGTGTGCTGTTCGGCCAGATTAAAAGAACAAACCAGTTCGATTTTGCTGACTACTATAACGGCTTCAATAACAGAACCACAGAAAATATTCATTTAACCGGTATTAATTTTACCTATGGTCTACAATATACTGCGTCACTGAAAAATGACCATTTTTTTAATGCAGGAATATCATTAATTGCAAATAAAAATTATAATTCAAATTACGATTATTTGTCAGAGAAGTATACTGCCTTCGGTACAATCGATATTATGTCCTATGTAGCTGATAACACTAAAAAAGCATATATTCCAGGTACTTTAAGTATGGGTATCTCTTTCGGAAAGAAAAATAAGTTTACAACCGGGATTGATTATGTAACTACAAAGTGGTCAGCATCTGTAATCCCCGGTGCATCAGGTTATGCTGCTGATACAAAATCTTTTCTTTTCGGAGCTGAATTAATTCCTGATAAATTTTCGAATTACAGTTTCATGAAAAGGATGGAGTATCGAATTGGTGGTCATGTCGGAGATAATTATTTTATTGACAAAAAAACTGGTGAACAGTTAAAAGAATATGGGGCAAGCATCGGGCTTGGTATTCCCTTAAGACGCACATTATCAAAAACCAATCTGTTTTTTGATTTTACCAGAAGAACCGGTCCATCCGGAAGCATACTTCCAAAAGAGAATTATTTTACACTGGGTATCAGCCTGAACATTTACGATGATTACTGGTTTAGAAAGCGTAAATATGATTAAATGATGAACCGCAGAACACCCTTATTAATTATTGCTATTATTGTTATAACCGGGATTGTTTTGTCGTGCGAGAATAAAAATAGTTCCATTCCTAAGTTTGACATTCTTTCCCTCCCTTCTATTACAGCTAAAACCTTTGAGACTGAATTCAACGATTCTGGTCGATTGCAGGTTAAGATGTCTGCTCCTCTCATGCAGAAATATGAGCCTAAAGACAATCCATATACTGAATTCACTTCGGGGATCCATGTGGTTTTTTATAATGGAAAAATAACACCTGAAGGTTATGTCACAGCAAAATATGCAAAGTACACTGATACAAATAATTTGTGGGAACTTAAAGACAGTGTTGTTGTGGTAAATGAGACTAATGGTAAGCTCGAAACTGAACTTTTGTACTGGGATCAGCAAAAAGACCGCATTTATACCGACCGCTTTGTACGAATAACTAATCAGGACCAGATTACACTCGCAACAGGATTTGAATCTGATTCAAAGCTTAATACTCAAAAGCTAAAGAAAGTAAGTGCAGTAATCCCTCTGAAAGATGCGCAATAGTTCATTATTCATTCTCGAAATCTAAACAGAACACAAACAGAGAAAAAAGAGTTAACTTTGGTTCATGAACGGACTTCTTATCATATTCCTGGCGATAGTTCTTTCTGCTTTCTTTTCCGGTATGGAGATTGCGTTTGTTACTTCAAATAAACTCCGTATTGAGCTTGACAGGAAACAGGGTGTATTCGGCTCGGAAATATTAAAACTATTCACAAATAATCCGGGCCAGTATATTGCAACAATGCTTATCGGCAATAATATTGCTCTAGTTATTTATGGATTGGTCTTTTCCAATTTACTTGGACCACAGTTATTGAAGTATGTTGATTCTGAGCTATTGGTTCTTATACTCAATACATTAATTTCCACAACAATAATTCTGTTTGTTGCTGAATTTCTTCCAAAAACCATTTTCATTATCTCACCGAATTTTTTTCTCAAGTTCTTAAGTATCCCTACACTGTTTTTCTTTTTTCTTTTCTACCCGGTAAGTAAATTTACCCTGGCTGCTTCTAATCTGTTTATCAGGGTATTTTTCAAATTCAAACCAAGAGAAAAGAAACAGGAGGATCTTGTTTTCAGCAAGGTTGATCTCGACCATTTTGTAAATATAAGTAAGCAGAGTAAAGAGGAATCGGGTCCCGATCATCACAATATCAGGATCTTTCAGAATGCCCTCGATTTCTCGAATGTTAAGCTCAGGGAATGTATGATTCCGAGGACTGAGATTGAGGCTGTTGAGTGTATGAGCCCGGTTGAGTTGCTTAAAGAAAAATTCATCGAAACAAGACTTTCGAGGATATTAGTCTATCAAAGTACAATTGATAATATTGTAGGATATTTTGAGCTGAAAGACATATTTAAAAATCCGAAAGATATCACATCCTCAATACGTAAGCTTGCCATTGTGCCTGAAACAATGCCAGCCAACAGGTTACTGAAATTGTTTGTTGATGAGAAAAAGAATATTGCTTTGGTTGTTGACGAATTCGGAGGTACATCGGGTATGGTAACTATCGAGGATATTCTTGAAGAGATTGTGGGCGATATTGAAGATGAGCACGATACTAACGACCTGATTGAAAAGGTAATCAGCATAAACGAATTTGTTCTTTCCGGAAGAATAGAAATTGATTACCTGAATGAAAAATACCATCTTCATCTTCCTGAAGAAGACGATTATGAAACACTGGCGGGGATGATAATGTTTTATTATGGCAGCATACCGGGAAATAATGACGTAATCAGAATCGGGAAAATCGTCATAAAAGTTCTGAGAGCCACAAGCACAAGGCTTGAGTTGGTTAATCTGAAGATAGAGTAAAAGGCGAGAGGCATGAGGCGTAAGGCTAACTCCCTATTATCTCCCCACCCCAAAGCATGTTCAGGAATACCTGCCATGGAAGGACTGTAATATTGTCTATTTGCCTGGGATATGGATCTGTACTTACTATGATTGACTTCTTTACTTTATACTCTTCAGCAAAACTTTTTAACCCTTTAAGATGACGAGGGTTAACCATGCTGGTTGACTTTGTTTCAATAGTCACCTCATTCTCTCCCAAGATAAAATCCACTTCAATCTGAGATGTTGTGCGCCAATAACTGATTGGATAATTAATACCGGAATAGTGACTATGAGCATAAATTTCCTGATAAATAAAATGTTCAAAGGCCTTTCCAAATGCCTCACTTCCCTGTTCTATCCGACCTCTTTTCAGTAAATAGTTTGCAACTCCGATATCAAAATAATAAAATCTGGGTGCAAGGATAACCCTACGCTTTGGTTTCTTTTGATATGATTGTAAAAACCGCCCTGTCATAGTATCCTCCAGTATCTGAAAATATTCTTTAACTGTCGGGGAGCTGACTCCACATTCTGCAGCTATATTTGAATAATTTACTATTTCTCCATTCGAGAATGCTGCTGCTTCCAGGAATCTGGAAAAAGATGTGATATTTCTGATTTTAGCCTCTGTCATTATTTCATCACGTAGGTAACTGCCAATATATGCCGATAAGAGTTTATCAGGATTGCCAGCTAAATAATGCCTTGGTAATAATCCCCAATTCAGAGCTCTCACCAGATTAAAATCAGGAATCTCTACCGAAATCAGAGGATATAATTCATGCCTGAGAGCTCTGCCTCCCAGCAGATTACCTCCTGAACGCAATATATTTCTCGGACTTGATCCACTAAGTATAAATTGAATATTCCTATTGACAATTAACCAGTGAATTTCATTAAGTAATGAAGGTATCCTCTGAATTTCATCTATTATTACCGGTCCATCTGAACTACGTATCAAAAGTATCTCCCTCAGAAGTGATGGATTCCTCAGAAACCTGTCGAACTCGTCTGCAAGTAAGAGATCAAAATAAGGAGCATCAGGATATAAACTTTTCAGTAAAGTACTTTTTCCTGTTTGCCTGGCTCCCCATAAAAATGTGCTTTCCTTACCTAGATCATGAAAACTTTGTTTTCGTAAATACATGATATTTTAAATCATTACTTTATTTTAACATGATATTTTAAAGTACAAATTTATAAAAAGTATTTTATCTATCCATACGGAAACTCTGATTTTAGATGGAAGGTGCAAGGTTTGTATCCAACTCGTCTAAAACAATATTCGACAAAAACTATGAAAGCGGGCTGACTTATGGTATGCATGGGAGGGGCCCACAACCACCTGGCTTGAGCTTGTTAATCTGAAGATAGAATAAAAGGCGTGAGGCGTGAAGTGCGAGGGAAGAAAAGACAAAAGACAAAAGTCACAAGACAAAAGTGAATCAAGAGTTCCTCTCCTATATTTTAAAATAACTCTATCGGATTGATTTTTAAAAACTCCTGCAATGAGAGTCCTCTATTTGCTATGCCAGCTTTATTACCTGCTGAGGAATTAACTTTGCTTCCCCATGAAGTTATTAATGCTTTTTTTTAGTTCTAAGATTCTATTTGTAATAACCAGTAGCTGTGCTAGTTCTAACAATAATTACATTTTACTCAATACATTGAGCAAAATTACTCATTATATTTAGTAATAACAATTATTAAGAATGATTTATCTTTATATAGATAGTATATGGGTTTGGGATATAAGTTCCTGTAAAGCCTTGTGCAGGAAGATGATTATGAAACGCTTGCCGGGATGATCCTCTTTTACCACGATAGTATTCCAGGGAACAATGATGTTATCAGGATAGGTAAATTCGTTATTAAAGTAATCAGAGCAACAACCACCAGATTGGAACTGGTCAATCTGAAGATAGAATAATCAGGCTATTGTGTCCCCAACAGATATCTGGATCGATACATGATGTTGCTGCAACCAAAAATATAAATGCAAAAATCTTTTTCATTACTATCATCCTAATGCCAATATAAAGGAATTAACTGTCATGAGTACACGCGTTAATTTAAATCTATCCAAAAATCAGGTTTTTTGGAGGACCCGGTTAATTCACAGTCAGCACATTCGGGTTTGGCAAATACCATCTTAGATAGATTTTCCTTACTCGCAATCCCGGAAGCATATTGGGGCTCAACAAAATAGTAAGTTGATTTTACACAAAACATCGAATACAAATCAGCCCAGGTTGTTGGAGGTTCTGCTGGTCCTGTTGGATAATCAGCTGGCTCTTTTACAATTCGTTCACATGAAGAACGAAAATACGGAAGATACAGGCTAAAAAGTTCATTTGATGTTATGTTTTTTCGTCTTTGTTTTACAGCGGAAACCTGGAAATAGCCCAGAACTCTTTCCTTAGGGTTATTTAAATTTTTAATATTGCTAATAACTGTAAAGGGCTGTTTTGCGAAGATATCCCCACCACTATCATTTACATTCTTAAGGTTATTCCAGAACTCATATTCCTTTTTTGATATTGAATATTGTTTTACTAAAATACTATACTGGATGAGCAGTCTGTCAGACTGATCAGAGGCTATGAAAAATATAGGTTCCTTCTTAATCGGAAGAGGTTGTCCGGAATAGTTGCTATAGATCAGTATATCATCTGATATACTGTTCTTCCAGCAAAACTCTTTTACCTCAGACACAAGGGTAATTGAACTGTCAGCCATGTTAAAATTATACTTCTTAGGATATGGTACCCTGAATTTCCATGTTTCATCAAAAGCCCATCGAAAAAACTGGTTATTATCACCTGTTTCTGAGTCAAGATAAATTCTTAATCCCTGAAGAGACTGAGTTCCATTGTTGACAAGTTCCTCATCTTTTTCGAAATATATACTGTCGATTTCGGGAACACTCTCCATCAGGCAGGGTTCAGATTCATAATCTGCTCCGTCTGCTTTAATATGTAAAACATAGGTCCTGCCCGGAACACCCTTAAATTCAAGACTGTCGGTTTTGTAAATTCCATTGCCACTGCTTTTCAGATAATTGATGTTTTCAATATTATCGGTGATATACACTGTTGCATCAGCAATCATTACCGGACTGGTATTCTGATCCTGATATGTCCTTGATAATTTTACAGTATATGAATTGTTTGAATCCGTTATAAGACCATCAACTACCAGGAGAGATGTGCCTCCTCCAAGTTTAGGATAATATGGATCAATGCACGTGCAGAGCAAAATAACAATAAACAGCATGGATGCAGATTTAAATCCTGCTCTTAACATCTGGAAAAGGTTTTATCCATATCGGATTAACATTAAATATAGCAAGCAAAAATAATATTTATTAGCTTCGATTTGTATCAAACTGAAAAAGATTCAGGAGGAAATGGATTATCTACACTATCATTTTATGTTGATCTAAAATTTTACAGATCTTTTTTGACAGCTGATTTTATCGGATTAAAAAATCTCTCGAATAGTGTAAGTTCTTTTGTCACTATTTGTGCCGATCCCTGCATCTCCTGATTAAAGGTGAAAGCGAAGAATATTCTGCGAACTTGTACAACTGGTACAAGAAGAGAAGTCTCCGAAATATTTATAAAAAAAGAGGCAGTCTTCTCAAACTGCCTCTTCTGTATTTAATTAACCAGATCAGGTTACTTTTTTGTATAGGTATGAACTCCCTGTTCTGCAATAGTTGTATTGTGCCATATTGTATAGGTACCGGTCATTGTACCAGTAGCAGGATCAACAATACCAGCTTCAATTCCTGAATAAGTACCCCATGTTGTAAGAGGCATGGAATAGGTATTTGCAGTAAAATTAAGTGTAAAAATTGCTACCCAACCAGAGTTCCAATAGTTATCAGTACTCAATGTAGTTGCACTGGCTTTTGTAAAAGCAACGTCATAGCTGTAATCTTCAGCTGGTTCATCAGCATTGAAATCGCCTACAAATATACCTATTGGTTCAAAAATGGTAAAACTCCAGGTAGGACCATAGGTCAAAAGACCATTGGCATCTTTCATAATAACGTTCCAATAATAGGTAGCCCCAAGCTCTACAGTGACTGTTTGAGTCATTGCAGTAACACCTGCCGTGAAAAGCGGTGGTGTAGGGGAAGTGCCGAAATATACATCTGCAACGACAGGATCTCCGCTTTCATTAGTGGATGTCCAATTGAGATCAACAGTGGTTCCTGTAATATGAAGTGTAGATTCGTTGGCTGGAGCCACAATTGCAGGTTTAGTAAATGCAAAGTGAGTCGTGAAATCAACCGGAGCTTCTTTCTTACAGCTTTGCATAGTAATCATGCTTGTCAGTGCAAGCAACATTATAGAAAATATAATTTTTCTTTTCATTATTAAATCTTTTAAAGAATAAATAAATAATCTCTCGTTTATCCCGCCCAATTACAGTCTTGTATAAACTTCATCCATTACCCTGTTGCCTCCGGCGCCTACATAATAGTAATTCAAAGTAATGGTTTTAGCCACCGGGTCATAAACATTCAGCTTAGAGATATCTTGTATTAATGGCTGAGTATCAGATACTTGTCCACTTATTGTTATTGAATTATCTGCATTAATCGTTATATTTAATCCTTCACCGCCAAGGTCGCCAATTGAAGTAGTAACAGTCTTACAATCTACTGTAGACAAATTTTTATCTTCATTGATAATTCTAGTCCCGGCCGTTGGATGAATGAAATGTCCGGAAACATGATAAGTTCCAGCGTAAGGGTTGGATATAGGTAATGCCATTAATTTTGAGCCATTATTTATAGCTTCCGAAACAATAACACCACCGGTCGCAGTCAAAATGGATATAGGAGCCATGTAGTTATCGCATGCGTTTAGCTGGTCGGCGTTCCATACTTTAACATGAACATAAGCATTCCTTGTTCCGGCTTTAATAACAACAGTAGGATCCAATACTTCAATATAAGGGTACAACAGATATGCTTTATTATTTGCTTTATTATAATGGACCCTCGCACTATCATTCACACCGATTGTAAGTGTAATATCAGAAGTCGGCAGTGCGTCGGTGGCAATATTTACCAGGAACTTGAAAACAACAGGATCCGGAACAGGTTCCAATCCAAGAGCTGCAAAACCTCCTTTCCAGACCTCTGCATACATTTTCCCTTTAAGGTCACTTGTCCAATCCATGCCGACGTTATCTTTCAGACATGAGTTCTGTACAAGAGCTACTGCCAGAAAGGATACTATCATTAAGATTTTATTTCTCATATTTTTTATATTTAGAGCGATTAATAACTTTTATTTCCCGTTAACATCCCAGAAAATATTTTTTGTAAACAAATCATTAGTTGTTGTAATTCCCTGGAGAAGGACATTCTCGGGGTTGGTATTTACCTCAGTCTGCGGATAGAATAATCTGAAAGGAGGTGATGCATTCTTCTTGTTAATATCTGCTGAAAAATGAAGGAAATCGGGGAACCCTGTTCTTCTCCAATCGGTCCATATAGACATGGGGCTCAGACCATTTAATGCACACCATTTCTGGGTTATGATTAACTTTACTTTATCACTAGCAGCATCAAAACCAACAAGAGTAAGAGGTTGTGCCAGGTAGTCTGCAGCATTTGCAGCAGTTAATGGTACGTATGTTGAAGGATCTAACGAAGATTTTGTGCCTTCATAAATAACAGACTGTGTTACTGCAGCTTCATAAAATGCTTTTGCAGAACCTGGTATAAGTCCTTTCTGGGCTGCTTCTGCCTGCAGGAAGAGAGCTTCAATATCAGATAGTATTGGCGCATTCTGAGCAAATCCCCTTAATAAACCGAAGCCAAGTTTAGAAGTATTAGGTACTGTTTGCAGTACCAATTGGCCAAAATAATTACCCTGGACAGTGGTACCTCCAGCAGTTAAGGGCTGGAAAAACCTGAGTTTGCGCGGGTCGTTATTGGCGGTAAGAAAATCGCATGCATCCTGACCGGCCATATAATAAACATAATTGTTCGTTGTTGAACCAGTCGCACTATAGAAAGATTCCCAGAATGGGCTCATTTTACGGGATGACTGCAAAAATCCCGGGTTAACCCAGGCTCCTTCACCTGCACCTATGTATCCGACAGACGCAGTCTTGCTTATTTCATCTGTAATATAAGAAGCCTGGCTGGTCATGCCTGTCTGGTTTACAAGCATCCGGAGTTTAAGCGTATTAGCGAAAACAGCCCATTTACCCATGTCTCCACCATAGATAATGTCTTTTGAGCCAATGGCTTCAGCTCCGACAGGAGTTGTTTCTATTATGTTTATTGCACTGTCAAGTTGAGCAACAAGGTCAGTATAAATAACCTGCTGGTCATCGTATTTCGGTTTAAGAATACCCTTGTCAGTTTTTAGAGCTTCTGAATACGGAATATTGCCGTAAGTATCAACAAGGGTCTGATAGATATATGCCTTCATGATCTTGGCTATAGCCCTATAAGATTTAAGGGTTGAAGTAGTTGAGTTTTTCTCAATATAGTCATAATTAAGAAGGTTTACGTAAGCGCTACTCCAGTTTCCCTGAACGAAGTTATTAGCAATGTTATAACCTGTCATATTAGGATCCTGGGAATAACCTCCGCTTATACACCACAAACCCCACCATTGATTTATGAATCCATAGTTGTCTGCAGTATTCATAAGAATTGACGTATAATTGAGCGCTGAAGGCAAAACAAAACTTGCCGGAACAGTTGATGCATTGTTTGGGTTCGTTTCGTCTGCACTAAGAAAATCTTTTTTGCAGGCGCTTCCCAAAACAAGCAGTACAATAAATAATATATATAATTTCTTCATAATTTTATGTTTTTGCTACTTAGAAAGTAAGTTTAACACTAAACCCATAAATCCTTGTAGGAGGAGTCTGAAATTCATTTGTGAAACCAACAGCATTGCTGGTACCCTTCTGGGTATTAAATTCGGGATCTGTCCATACATTAGAACTTGGACGCAGCATTATGAGGTTTCTTCCGACTATACCTACCTGGGCAGCTTTAATAACGCCACCGAGGAAATTTTTAACCGGAACATCATAATTAAGTGACACTTCTCTTAATTTCCAGAAAGCAGCGCTCGTTAAATATCCGCTTTGCTGAGTATAAAGCGGAGTTCCTGTCCACAAAAGACGGGAGGCATTACGTGTAATTATATTGGTATTGGGAACGTAAACCGGGTTATCAGCAGTACCGGAATTGTAGACAGTATTTGGAATAACAAAGTCCTGACGTCCGTTCTGAGCTGAATGCCATGAAGTTCCTGTAAAGTCGAGTCTGTTACCAACCCAATTATCAATCACGTTGCCACTCCTGTATTCAGCAACAGCATTTAGGGAAAAGCCTTTATACGTAAAGTTAGTTGTGACACCAAAAATATGATTAGGGTTCCCATGTCCCATTATTCTCGAAACCGGGTCTCTTGATGGTAATCCCGTCTGTTTATCAACAATTATATGACCCTGAGGATCCCTTAAAAAGTCAGTGACTTTTATTGAAGGGAACTGATAGCCTTTTTCCGCATATGCAACATCTGCAATTGCCAATTCATCCAATCCGGGAAGAATTGATATTACCTTGCTTGTATTATAAGCATAAGTGAAAGTCATATTCCAGCTGAACTCACCAAAATTCAGGAGCGGGGTAAGTTTAAGGTCTGTCTCAATTCCTTCAGTCTGAAGTTCCCCGGCATTAATATATGCACTGTTATAACCGGTGGCATAAGATATTGTTGCAGGAATTGTCTGATCCTTGGTGTTTGATTTATAAGCACTGATATCGAAACTAATCCTGCTCTTAAAGAATGCTAATTCCAAACCGGCTTCGATTTCCTGGGTAAGTTCAGGTTTCAGAAGTGGATTACTTAATGTAGTTGAAGTGGGGGTTGCATTACTGAGTACATACCCTGAAGTAGTACCGTAAGGAAATCCCTGTGCAGTGGCAAATGAAGGCAGAGTCGCATACCAGTCACTCAAAGAGATCTGACCTGTTTTTGACCAGCTGCCTCTTATCTTTGCATATGATAATACTGAATTGTCTTTAAGAATAGGTATTGCATCTGAAAGTACAACACTTGCATCAACGCCAGGATAGAAGAATGAACGGTTAGCTTTTGTTAATCTTGAATCCCAGTCATTTCTTGCTGAAGCATGAACGAATACAAAGTCTTTATAACCTAATGTAAGATCAGCAAAGAGACCAATTGAATTCCTGTTCTGCATAGTTTCAACTGCTCCCGGCTCACCGGTACGGTTACTTACGTTATAGAGGAAAGGTATTACAATTCCATTGTTAGCAACCTCCAAATATCTGTATTTATTTGAGTACATTGAGTTTCCAAGGATCATCTTTCCGGTTAAATCACCAATTTTATGGTTTAATTGAACCAGCAGGTCACCCGTAAGGATGTTCTGATTATATATACGATCATATGAAGATCCTGAATAGGGTGATGATGTCGCAATACTTCCGGCCCCCCATGGGTCAGTTGTCATATATGGATTATATATAACACCATCTCTGAAGTATGTAGCGTTGGTCCCGGTATAAGTCAGACCTGCGCGATAAGAAATATCAATCCATTTTGCCGGACTTAAAACAAAGAGTCCTGAACCCAGCAGGTTATCTACCCTGGTATTATATCTTGAATGTTGCGTCTGCCAGTATGGGTTAGGATAATATGCATTAAAATATCCATTATGATTTGCAAACTTATTATTATCAACATCTTTATAATTAGTCAGATCAACCTGGGCAGGAGTATTCAATATGTTCCAGTAAACGGGCCATCCTGTGTAGTATTCAAGTCCTGATTCGCTTGTATTGGTCTGTGTGTAACCGAGGGTATAATCAGCATGGAAGATACCAGTTGTACTTGATCCGGCAACACGAATACCTGTTCTTCGGTTCTTATCACCAGGAATAGTACCGGTAGTATTTACATCCTGTGCGGAGAGGTAAAAACTGTTTTTGTCGTCTCCGACAGAGTATGAAATATCGTTCTGTGTTGAAATACCTGTATCGAAGAATTTTTTCTTGCCATTTGGAACAGCGCTGTACTTAACAGTCTGGTATGAACCATCAACCAGGACACCACCTAGGATCACCTGCTGACCGTTAAACTCAGGGCCAAAGCTTTGATTTTCGTAAGATGTGTAAGGGTCTGTGTTACGGTCGGGACCAAGCCAAAATGTATAATTTGGATCAGAATTGGTTGTATCTTCCCCGGAACCTGAACCAAATCTTGTCTGAAGTTTTGGCAGATAAGATACCTGTTCGAAAGTTGTAGTATTACTTATTTTAATAACTGGTACATTACCTGAGCCTCTCCTGGTGGTAATAACCAAAACCCCGTTTGAAGCATCATTACCATAAAGAGCTGAAGCGCTTGCACCTTTAAGTACGTTCACACTCTGAATATCATTAGGGTTTATTGAGTTAAGATAAGTTGCATTTACCGGAACTCCATCAAGAACTACCAATGCCTGGTTACTGGCAAGGAAGTGCCTGTTCCCTCTAAGAGTGATCCTTGTATCGGGGTTAACACCGTTGTTCACAGTATTTATCTGCAATCCTGATACTTTTGCGGTCAATCCGTTAACTACGTTACTGACACCTGCCTGCGTAAGTTGCTTATCAGATACCTGAGCTGTAGCAACTCCAAGTTCTTTAGCCTGTCTTTTAATACCAAACGCTGTTACAACGACTTCATTCAAACCAACGAGGTCTGACTGAAGAATGCTATCAATAACTTTACGACCGCCAATCTCAATCTCCTGTGATTTCATCCCAATATAGGAGAAAACCAAAGTAGTTGAATTTGCGGGCACATTAATAGAGTATTTCCCATTGGCGTCTGTTATTGCACCAATAGTAGTGCCTTTAACTATAACGGTAACACCGGGAATCGGACCCTCCCCCGCAACGGAAGAGGTGACCGTGCCTGTAATCACTATTGTTTGTGCCAATAAAGTGTAGCCACTTACAAACACAAACAAAACAATCAGCAGAAATAGTTTCTTCATACAAATTAGTTTTAGGTTTTAATTTAACCCGCCAAATATATGGGTTCTTATTTAATTCTCCAAACTAAAGAAATTTATTTTGCCACGGAACAATGATGTTTATCTTATTATGAATCAATATCTACAAATTAAAAGTTTTCATATTTGAAAATACTCTGTAGAATAAATAAATCTTTAAAGCAAACGGGTGTATTTGAGAAATTTACAATACGATTCAATTTTTTGTAGAACGGAATCTAATCAAAATAAGTAGCAGCAGAAACAAAAAAATCAGGCAGCTAAAAATCATTCGAGGCATTACCCAGTATTCTGAAATTATAGGTAATCATAAAAATAGGTTGTCCAAAGATTGACATCTGATAACCTTTAACAACTCCATCCTCTACTTTGAAAAATATTGAATATGGGTTTTTTCTACCAAGAATGTTGTAGGCTGTAAAAGTTAAAGATGAATGATTCAATTTTTTTGCTTTCAGATTTCCGTTTATTGTCGCAGCACAATCAAGTCGAAGGTAATCAGGTATACGGAATCCATTTCTCTCAGAATAAAAAACCCGGTTGACATTAAGAAAATTATAATATGCGACAGGATAAGTTATTGGTCTGCCGGTGTTATAAACAAAATTGGTTGTGAAATTAAACCTCCTGAAAAGTTTTGCATTGGCAACAAACTTCAGATCGTGAGGTTTGTCAAAATTGGCAGGGAAATAATTTCCGCCATTTACTTTTTCTTCCTCAAATTTTCCATCAACTTTATATAAGACTCTTGAGTAAGTATAACTGATCCAGCCGGTTAGCATTCCTGTTTGCTTTTTTACCATAAATTCGACTCCATAAGCCTTCCCGTTGCCATTTATAATATCAGTTTCGAGGTGGTTGTTCATAAGCAGTTCTGCACCTCCTTTATAATCAAGGATATTTTTAATATTCTTATAATACGCCTCCACTGATGTTTCAATCGCTTTGCTGTTCATGTTCTTATACAGACCAAGAGAATACTGGTCGCCTCTCTGAGGTCTTATATAATTATCACTCAGCTTCCAGATATCAGTCGGGGTCATTGATGTTGTATTGGAGATCATGTTAAGATACTGGTAATTCCTCTGTATTCCGGCTTTCACCGACAGATCAGGCGTCAAAACAAAACGGGAGGAAAACCTGAATTCCAGACCCGGATAGATTTGTATTATTTCACCTTTTTTGTAAGATACTGTATCCGAGATATTATCAAGAGTTCTGGGGGAATTCGCATTATACAATATTTGAGTTCTGGGTCCGAATGAGGTAAATAAAGTAAACCGCAGACCTCCTGATATCAAAAGCCTTGGAGATACATCAAATTCATCACTGATATATAGTGCAGGTTCCAGCGCCTTTTCACTTTCCAGGCTTTTAGACACGATCTTTGAAATATCGCCTACGGGCTTCTGCACCCCCGGATCGAGATAATAACTTATGGCATCCAATCCAAAATCAACTTTATGCCTGTCTATCGGACGATATGTGAAATCCGCTCTGAGAATGCGCTGATTTAGCTTGTATGACAATGAGTATAATGATGTTGAATCTTGTTTTGATTCCAGCTGGTAATTGTAGTTACTAATGATTGCGGAGAACTGGGAAGAAAGTCGTGAATTATATGTATGTCTCCATTTTAAAGTTGAAGCCATGTTCATGAAACTGATTGCACTTTCCTTATAATAGTTGAAATAATCATTACTCAGATAACCTGAAAGTGAAATAGAATTCTTATCATTTATATCGAAGTTTAAGAGTCCTTGCACATCATAAAAACTTGCACTGCTTTTCTGTAACTGAATATTTTTAAGCTGTCTGAGGATCCAGTCGGAATATGTTGTTCTGGAACTGATAATAAATGAGCTCTTCTTTTTTATAATCGGACCTTCAACCATTAATCTTCCTGTAAGCGGACTGATTCCTCCGCTAACGTTAAATTTTTCATTACTTCCCTCCTTGAGTACTATATCCATTACGGAAGATACCCTTCCGCCGAATTTTGCAGGGATACCACTTTTATAAAGTGTAACATCTTCAATCATATCAGAATTAAATGATGAAAAGAATCCAAAGAAGTGTGAAGGATTTATTATAGGTGCACTGTTTAACAGGATAAGGTTTTGATCAGCACTGCCACCACGAATATTATAGCCATTTGAAGCTTCTCCAACTGATTGAACTCCGGGCAATAATAATGAGCTTTTGAACAAATCCACCTCCCCCATTCCCATCGGGATCTGCTTAAGCATCTTAACATTTATTTTCTCAACACCCATTCTTACATTCCTTACAATATTATCCCTGTTGGCTGATACAATAACCTCGCTCAGCTGATTAGTGTTCTCAGATAAATCAACATCTAAATTCCCATCTGAATAAATTATAATGTTTCGCACACTCTGACGCATTCCTACCATCCTGTATTCTATCTGGTATTGCCCTTTCGGGATTTCTATAGAATAGTATCCTACACTATTCGTTACTGCGCCCACTTTTAGTTTCCCAACATAAATAACGACACCCACCAGAGGTTCCCCATTCGAAGGATTTTTAACTGTCCCGGAAAGAAGAACTCTCCCATCATTGCTTGTGCCCGAAGGATTCCCGATCTTAAATACTTTGTACTCATCATTGATTGAAGCATCTTCAGTTTTCAGGACTGTTCGCTTCCAGTAAGTGGTATCAGCCAGAGTCTGATTCTTCCTCAGGTATTCAAGGTATTCTTTCCGGAAATTGGTTTTTATTGTATATCCTTTTGAGAGGATGATTTTATTATCATTAGTAATTATAAAAGAAAGTCCGTTATTTTTTAAAGCTTTATTGAACAAGCCATTCACTGAGTCATTCTCTGAATTGATATTGAGACGAAGGGTATCAACCCAATTATTTGAATAATAAATTTTTACGGGAATTGTCCTTTCAATGGTATCTGCCAGATCTTTAAAAAGAATCTGCTTAAACTGGAAAGAAAGTTTCTTGTCCTGCGATTGTGCATTAGTTAAAATGAACGTAAACAAAAGAATATATAGAGATTTCTTCATTAAGATCAATAATCAGATTATAAAAGAGAATCATAAAATTTCAAAACAGTGAGAATCTGACTTTTATCAGCCTTTCTCATTTTTATCCCTGCGGTATGCAGAAAAACTTTAATCTCAAGTGATTTTCCCCCACATAAACGCAACAAACTTTTTCTGTTTTTAATCCTATAGTACGCATCGCCAACCGAAATATAGTTTTTTGGGGAATATTTGTAATTATCCAACCCCTCCCTCTCATAAAAAGAGGACTCATGTCTAATAATATATTTGCTTTTCCCGTCATAAACAACTTCATAAAAACCCTCCTTCAGATTTTTGCCAATGCAATCGGAAAGTCTGAAGTACCTGAAAATCAAACTATCATCTTCAAAGTAAAGATTAAACCCGTCAATAATATCTTTATTAAGGGCTATCATTGGAAATCTGAAGTTAACTATTCTGGTTATATCAGTATAAATAACCTCATCAAGAAAAGTATCATACTGCAGGGTAAGATTATTATATCGTCTTGTATTTGTAATTATCGATGCTGTTCGCTTTTTATCTGAGTACAAAAGAGGTTTAATTTTGCTTTTTGCATAATAAGGCTCAAATTCTTTCCCGTTAATCAATTCTTTGGTTGCTTCAATTTTCTCGGAATATATGCTTCTCAGATAGGATGTCTGACGCGCAGTCAGGATGTTTAAATTTACATCCCCGGAACTGTTTAATGTATTAATATTTAATAGCTTATTGTTCTGACCTAGTATTGATATTGAGAACATCAGGAGGAGAAGAGGAATGATGAATTGTTTGATCGGAAGAAGGGTTCGATTTTTCATGACCCGAAATAACAAATTTTTATAACCCGTTATATCAATTTCTCATTAATTTTTTTTGAAACATGTGAAAGGATGAGTAAATCAGATGCAATATTAACTAAATTTGTTTATCAATTTTCTTCTATTCTTTAAAAATGAACAATAAAACAATAATGGCTTCATGTTAAAAACAGGGCCAAAATCTGTCTTTATTTTAATTGTAATCTTTACGTTTTGCACATGTATCGATCCATATTATCCAAAAATGAATGGATATGAATCTCAGCTTGTTGTTGAGGGACTGCTTACAGATGCAAACACATCCTATACAATAAGGTTATCAAAAACATTTCAGGATCAGAATTCGACTGCCGATTATATAACTGATGCAACTGTTTCTATTTCTGATGATAACGGAAATAGTTATTACCTTAAAAATGCAAACGATGGTATATATATATCAGATAGTACTGAATTCAGGGGTACAATAGGACGAACATATATTTTGCATGTTATCACTAAGGAAGGGGAAGAATATGAATCGGATCCTTGTTTTATGCACTCCGTTCCGGAAGTGGATAGTATTTATATTGCAAAAGACGAGAAGCTCGTTAACAATCAAACTGAAAAAGATGAAGGGATAAGCATTTATCTCGATTCAAAAGGGGGAGATATTGACCAATATTATCGCTGGACATATGAGGAGACATGGAAATTTAAAGTGCCAAATCCTAAGACCTTTAATTATATAAAACTTCCGATCCAAACAACCCTTTGATAACCCCGGTTTCAAGTGTAAAGGATATTTGCTGGAAGAACAGGAGATCTGATGATATACTGATAAGATCAAGCAGTGAAGAGCAAACAGGAAAAATAGATAAGCAGCAGATATTATTTATAGCAACTGAAAAATCAGACAGGTTATTGATTCAATACAGTATTCTTGTGAAGCAGTATTCGATATCAAAAAACGAATATGAATTCTGGAATAATATGAAACAGGTAAATGAGGCCGGTTCGGATATATTTGCAAGACAACCATATTCTGTAAGGAGCAATATTCACAATATAAAAAATCCGAAAGAAAGGGTCTTAGGTTATTTCCAGGTATCGGCAGTTTCACAAAAAAGAAAGAACATACCATATAGAGATGTTGCTTTGATGGGCTTGCATTTTTATCAATACCAGTGTAAAACATGGGAGTTTGAACCAGGAGATTTTGAAACCCTGTGTCGTTGTCCGCCAAAGACATGGGATGACGTTTACTGGTATTTGAGTATAGCTTCTGATTATATATTTATTGAGCCAAAATATAATAATGTTTCGGATTATCTCGTGAAATTAGTATTTACCAGGCCGGAGTGTTCAGATTGTGAACTGGCCGGGACTCTGAAAAAACCTGATTTCTGGACAGATACATACTAAGACAAATTGTGCCACGTACCTTATGGGGTTAACATTTTTAAATAATATTCTTTTTAATTGAAGGGTAAATGGTATATAATAAATATTACTTTTGTTTCCCGAATTATACAGTTCATTTGATATTATGAAGAAAATAATTGCTCCATGTTAAGAATGGGGCCCAAATCTATAATCGCAATATTTGCAGTATTTGCGTTATGCACCTGTATAGACCCATATATTCCAAAACTGAATGGATACGAGTCCCTGCTCGTTGTTGAAGGACTGCTGACTAATGAGAACACTTCCTATACCGTTAAAGTTTCAAGAACATATCAGGAGCAGAACGCAACTCTGTCTATGGTAAAGGATGCTTCAGTGTCAATTTCTGATGATGCCGGTACAAAAACTAAATTATACAACCTTGGAAACGGGATTTATAAGACCGACAGTATAGGTTTTAAAGGTATAATTGGAAGGATTTATATTTTAAATGTTCAGACAAAAGAAGGAGAGGACTATGAATCAGAACCATGCCTGATGAACTATGTTCCTGATATAAACAGGTTGTATTTTGAAAAGTGGCAGCAACTGACTAACAACGAAACTCAAAGTCAGGTTGGGATAAGGATTTACCTGGATTCAAAAGATGGAGAAATAAATCAATATCTGAGATGGGATTTTATGGAATCGTGGAAATTCAAGGTGCCTAACCCCCAAAAATATAACTACTTAGGTTATGGTGTAGTTGCCCTAGTCAAAAAAATTAATGAATATTGCTGGAAAAACAGGAAGTCCAATGATGTTTTGATCCATTCTGTTTATTCAGGTCAGAACGGTCAGATTGAAAAGGAGCCTATTTTATTTATCCCTGCCACTGAGTCAGACCGTCTGCTGCTACAATACAGTATCCTCATCAGACAGTATTCTATCTCAAAAACAGAGTACGATTTCTGGAATAATATGAAACAAGTGAATGAAGCCGGAGGAGATATCTTTGCAAAACAGCCATTTACAGTTGTAAGCAATATCCATAATGTTAATGATCCCATGGAGCGGGTATTAGGCTATTTTCAGGTGTCTGCGGTAACACAAATGAGAATGAATATACCATTCAGTGAAATAGTGGAACTTAACCTGCCATTTTATCATTATCCCTGTAAAAGGATTGAGATGTCTCCGGCAGATTATCCCTGGCCGCCGCTTGCTCCTCCACTTACAATGGATGATATTTATAAAATGTATACATCTTCGGGTTATACTTTTGTGGAACCAATTTATGGTGATAGTTCTCAAGTGCAGAAGCTTGTGTTTACTATGCCAGAATGTGCAGATTGTGAATTAACCGGAACATCGGTAAAACCAGATTTCTGGGTAGATTTAAACTGATATGAAAAGTACTTTAATTTTTTCTAATTCGCTTATAAACAAACGGTTATCTGAAATGAAAATCTATATTTTCATTCTGGTTAACATTTTGTTCAGTCAAATACTTTATTCTCAGCAATCACAGGAGAAGAGTGATGAACTGAGTATAAAATCATTTAAGGAGGAACTTTATATAAGTACTGACCGTGATATTTATATGCCAGGTGAAGAAGTATGGTTTAAAGTGTACAAAATAAATGGTCTTACGCATTCTCCGAGTGATATCAGCAAGGTTGTTTATCTGGAATTACTGGATAAGAACAACTTCCCGCTCAGACAATTGAAAGTAAAAACAGATTTGAGCTCCGGTTCTTCAGGGTTCGTTCTTCCGGATAATATAAGTTCAGGAAATTATCTTATTCGGGCCTATACAAACTGGATGAAGAATTTTTCACCGGATCTGTTTTTTTATAAAACGTTGTCAGTAATTAACCCATTTGAAAGCATAGATCATCTTAAACTCCCTACGGCTGACACTGTTGACTGGCAATCAAAATTCCTGATTATTGATGATAAAGGAACCCGCATAAGAGAAAAATCGGTTTTAGGAGAAAATAGCGAAGGCTTAACCTACACTGTCACAATAGATAAACCTGAATATACGCCCCGGGAAAAAGTTAAAATATCAATTTCTGCCACTGACCGTTCCGGCAACCCGGTTGAAACAGATATGTCAGTCTCCGTTGCTAAATCTGCAATAGTCAGCCAATCCGGTAATTCCGGGTTTAATGGTTTTTACCTGAATAATGGAATTGTTGCTGTTGATTCGGAGCCCCGTTATCTTCCGGAACTTGAAGGTCATCTTATTAGCGGAAATATCAGGATGAAGGTGACTGATGAACCATTGAAAAACATTGATTTATCGCTTGCTTATATAGGGAAAACAGCCAGATGTCAATTCACTAAAACTGATAATAACGGACAGTTTAATTTTGTTGTAAGAGGATCAGGAATGAATGAGATTGTTATTCAACCATTATCTTCAGATATTACGGGTTATTATGTTGAGCTAAATCAGTCATTTTCAGCTAGCTTCAGTAACTTTAAACCGTCCCCATTTTTCCTCGATAGCAGTAAAATTGTGCAGATAAATAATGCTATTGTAAGTATGCAGATCCAAAATATTTATGAGCCTTTTCGACAAAACAGTGAAGTTGCTTTAAAAACCAGTGTTCCTGATTTTTATGGGAGACCCGAAAACACAATAAAAATGTCGGATTATATTGAACTCACTTCAGTGCGCGAAGTTGTAAAAGAGATTATTCCAAATGTTTATACGTTGAAGCAAAACGGCAAATACGATTTTAAACTGATAAATAAGTTCAGGGGACAGCCATTTGAAAACAAACCACTTATACTTGTTGATGGCGTTCCGATTTATGATTTTGAAAAAGTACTCAGCATTAATTCCAAAGAAATTGAAAGGGTGGATGTCATCAATACCAGGTATTTCTTTTCTGAAAACATTTTTGACGGGATTGTAAGTTTCATTACTAAAAAAGGAAATTTGAGCGCTCTGGAATTTGATAACTCAATTTTCAGGCAGGTGTATGAGGGGTGTCAGATACCGAATAACTTTTATTCTCCCGATTATAATACATCAGTATTAAAAGAAAGTCGTATTCCAGATTATCGGAATACCTTATTCTGGAAACCTGATTTACATACAATGAAAAACGGAAAAGCTGAAATAGAGTTTTATACTTCTGATGAAAAGGCTGAATATACAATTGTTGTGGAAGGGATTTCAAATGATGGTAGAACAGGATTATCCAGAACCTCCGTTAACGTGAAATAGATAAGATCCGTAGCTTAAAAATTATTTTCGAAGCATTTTCTGGAATCTGAAAAGCTTTTATTTTTTCAAGGACTTGTCCTTCCTTAATTCAACAGCAGCAATACATAATTCGTTGTAAAGCTCTACACCCAATGCTTTGATCAAAGGTTCTTTCAGAAACTCATATACATAAATCCCCTCTTCGGAACCAGTCTTTCTTGCCGGAGAACAAATTGCCAGTTCTTCGTAATTGACTGCCCTGAAATCGGAATAGTATTTTATACGGATAGGAAAAAGGTGACAGGATAATGGCTTTCTGAATGCAATTTTCCCGTCTGTCCAGGCCTGTTCAATACCACACATTAAAATATTACCCCTGTAAACTGTATAAGCACATTCCTCATTGCCAATCAGAGGAGTCACCCTGTCATTTTCAAAATCAGTAACGCTTTTACCTTTCTCTTCTATTGTGGCAATCCCTTTTTGTCTCAGATAAGGCTTAACCTCAGGCCATATTTCTTCCATGGTATGTGCCTCTGCGGCACTTAAAGGAGCTCCTGAGTCACCATAGCGGCAACAGTTTCCCAAGCAAGTCGGCAGGTTGCATCTGAATCTCTTTTCGAGAACGTCGAAACTGAATATGGTGTCGTCGATACGGAGCATGTTTATACCAACACCTTCCCAGTCATATCCTTGGGTATCTCCACCCCCATTATCTTCAGTAGTGTTGGTGCTACATCGGCGAGGATACCTTCTTTTATACTCTTATAATCGTCACTTATAAGGATGCTTGGAACAGGATTAAGAGAATGGGCCGTATTTGGAGACCCGTCTTCATTAACTGCCTTATCAGCATTACCATGATCTGCAATAACCAATACATCGTATCCGGCAGTTCGGGCCGCTTTAATAACAGCTCCGGCACATTCATCAACAGTTTTTACTGCTTTTTCGATTGCTTCATAAACACCGGTATGACCTACCATGTCGCAATTCGCAAAATTCAGGCAGATAAAATCAAACTTTCCTGACTCAATGGCTTTAACAACAGCATCCTTCACCTTGTAGGCACTCATCTCAGGCTGCAGGTCATAGGTTGCAACCTTTGGAGAAGGAATCATTATTCTTTCCTCATTATTGAATTTATCCTCCCGTCCTCCTGAGAAAAAGAATGTTACATGGGCATATTTTTCTGTTTCAGCTATTCTGAGCTGGGTCTTCCCCGCAGCTGCAAGTACCTCTCCTATTGTGTTTTCCGCATTTTCTTTGTCGTATATTATATGCATACCTATAAAGGATGCATCGTAAGGCGTCATTGTACAATAATATAAGGGGATCGTTTTCATCCCACACTCTGGCATATCTTTTTGAGTTAGAGCTATTGTCAGCTCCTTTGTTCTGTCATTCCTGAAGTTGAAGAAAACAATAACATCACCCTCCTGAATTTTTCCTATCGGATTACCGGAATTATCGGTTACAACAATTGGTTTCATGAATTCATCAGTAACGCCTTTGTTGTAGGATTCCTGCATTGCATCAATCACATTTGCTGTTGGTGTGCCGATTCCTTTAACAATCAGATCATAGGCTTCTTTTACCCTTTCCCATCTTTTATCGCGATCCATCGCATAGTATCTTCCGATGAATGATGCAACTCTCGCATTCGATTTTTTCAGATGATCCTGGAGGCTCTTCATAAAACCAATTCCGCTTCGGGGATCAGTATCGCGACCATCGCCAAAAGCATGGATAAATACATTTTTGAGTCCAAAATCCATGGTCATATCACAAAGAGAGTAAAGGTGTTTGTCAAGTGAATGGACACCACCATCTGACATTAATCCCATAAAATGAACCTGTTTCTTATTCTCACGGGCATAAGAGAAAGCATCTGTCAGCACCTTGTTCTTTTTGATCTCCCCTGTCTTGCACTCTTTATTTATCTTTACCAGATCCTGATAAATAACTCTTCCTGAACCTATATTAAGATGACCTACCTCGGAATTACCCATTTGTCCATCCGGCAATCCTACATCCTCTCCTGAGGCATGAAGTCTGGAATTAGGATAGTTATTTTTATACCATGTAAGGTTTGGTGTTGGCACCTGGCTAATCACATCTGATTTAGACCCATCTCCAATACCCCAACCATCGAGTATCATCAGTAATGTTTTTCGGTTCTTCATATCATTAAAAGCTAAATAAATACTAAACAAAAACTAAGTACTCTTGTTCGGGCTAAAAATTAAAATAAATCGCAAATGGGCATTTTCAAACATGGTGTCCATTATCAGGTTTTTAAGTATCCCAGAATAATTGATTTTTTCGAATTTATATCAAGATCAATTCCATCAAAAGTAATTTCAGCCAGATTATACCATTTTTCACGGATAGAAAGTTTATCTTCTATAAACCTCAGCAACTCGTTATTGTTCAAATCCTTAATCAATGGTCTGTCTGCTTTTGCTTCAACAAGACGACTTTTTAGCTGACCAGGTGTCAGTTTAAGATAAATGGTCAATCCTGTTTTAAGCATATAATTCATATTATCGCCATTACACGGAGTACCTCCCCCGGTTGATACGACGATATTTGTCTCGTTTTTAAAATTTTTGAGAACCGATGATTCAACTTTACGGAAATGATCCTCACCATTTTGTGAAAAAATTTCGGGAATTGTTTTTCCGGAATATTCTTCAATCTCTTTATCAAGATCTACAAATGACCAGCCGAGAAGCGATGCAAGTTTCTTTCCTGCGGTAGTTTTACCGCTTCCCATGAAACCAATTATATATATCCTCTGGTAGTTGAGCATCACAACTCAAGCTTCATCTGTGCAGGATCTTCATGAATATGAGGCTGCTGAGGTTCGGGCTCGGATTCTGGTTCGGCTTTCTCTTCGATTATTGGTGCAGCCTCTTTTATAACAACAGGTTCAATCTCATGTATATTTTCAACCATATAACTTGTGATCCTTTTTCCTTTGGCTTTGTAGCTCTTTACTCCGATGAATTCAGCCACCTCGATAATCTCATTTCCCCTGTTTTTATTTTTCCCTCCAAAATGAATCTCGAAACGGGGGTATTCGACTTCTGTAAGACTAATGAGTTTTGATTCCGGATCTTCATTAATAAAACACTGGAGCTTTTCTGACTCTTCAATGATGAATCTTTTAACGTAATAGAACTTCTGCCCGGCATCCCAGTATATAACCGAATATACCTTCCCTGATCTGAACTTCTCTATTATAAGTATGTTGTCTTCAAAATGATTTGAGAGATCAAAACCAACATTTCTGAAAAATCCGTTCTTTGTAATAACAAGTATTTTATCATCTGAACTGAACTCACCCAGGAAAAGCCCTCTCCCATCAACATTAAGTCTGTATACGGCATCATCGAACCATATTTTCCTCCCCCCAAGGGTTGAGAGCCCTTTTTCCTTAAGGCTCACTTTATGAACGGCATTCTTGGTAAGAATATTCCCCATCGAGGATTTTCCCTTTATGGCCATCTGTCCGAAATCAAATTCAAAAACAAGCTTTTTCAGACGTGCTTTTGGTTTATGATGCACCTTAATAACTTCAGCTTCACCATTCGGGTTAGCACTAAAATAGATGATTTTTGATCCGGCCGTTCCTCTTGTGAGATTGTACTCTTTATCCCGTGTCAGACCTGAGATAGCACATCTTTTTGCAAGAAGCGCACCATCCTTTCCATCCTGATACACAATGTTATATATTGTTCTCTCATCATTTTTCAGGAAGACCTGGGCATAAAGGATATCATTCCCTACAAATACCTTATCTGCAACCCTGGTTATGAGATATACACCATCTTTCCTTATAGCTATTACATCGTCAATATCTGAACAATCGCAAATAAACTCATCTTTTTTCAAGCCGGTTCCAATAAACCCTTCCTTATAATTAATATAAAGTTTGGCATTATTTGCTACTACTTTCGTAGCTTCAATAGTATCGAAACTCCTGATTTCAGTCTTTCTTTCCTTACCCTTGCCGTATTTTTTCTTTATCTGTTTGAAGTAGTTTATAGCGTAAGGGATTAAGTTTTGAAGATGATTTTTTACCTCTTCAATTTCAGTCTCAATTCCTCTTATATGTTCGTCGGCTTTTTTAACATCAAATTTCGAGATGCGTTTGATTTTTATTTCTGTCAACATGAGAATATCTTCCCGTGTAACTTCCCTTATCAGCAGCTTCTTGAATGGAGTAAGGCCATCATCGATTGCTTTTATTACAGCCTCCCATGTTTCGCATTCTTCAATATCGCGGTAAATCCTTTCCTCAATAAATATTTTTTCGAGCGAAGACATGTGCCATTCTTCCTGTAGCTCACCAAGCCTGATTTCAAGTTCTGTTTTAAGCAGTTCAACAGTTTTATCTGCGGAATGACGCAGTATGGCACTAACCCCCATGAATGAAGGTTTATTGTCGATGATAACGCAGGTATTCGGCGAAATAGAATATTCACAATCGGTAAGTGCATAGAGCGCATCGATAGTTTTATCGGGGGAAACTCCGGGGATAAGATGCACAACTATTTCTACGCTTGCAGAAGTATTGTCATCAATCTTTCTGATCTTTATCTTCCCCTTATCATTTGCCTTGATGATAGATTCAATAAGGGTTGATGTTGTTTTCCCAAACGGGATCTCAGTTATTATCAAAGCCTTTTTCTCAGACTTCTCAATCTTGGCCCTGACTTTAATTACACCTCCACGTTGCCCGTCATTGTATTTGGAAACGTCTACCATACCACCTGTCGGGAAATCGGGATATAAGACAAAGTCATTTCCCTGCAGATAATCTATTGAAGCATCGATGAGTTCATTAAAGTTATGAGGGAGTATTTTCGATGCGAGACCAACTGCAATACCTTCTCCTCCCTGTGCAAGAAGCAATGGGAATTTAACGGGAAGAGTTACAGGTTCTTTGTTACGTCCATCATATGATAATTTCCACTCAGTCGTTTTGTGATTAAATGCCACTTCAAGTGCAAATTTCGAAAGCCGTGCCTCGATATACCTTGGAGCTGCTGCTCCATCTCCTGTAAGAACGTTTCCCCAGTTACCCTGAGCATCAACAAGAAGGTCCTTTTGTCCGATCTGTACAAGCGCATCGCCGATTGAGGCATCGCCGTGAGGATGGAACTGCATGGTATGACCAATGATATTGGCAACTTTGTTATAACGACCGTCATCCATCCTCTTCATTGAATGGAGGATACGACGCTGGACAGGCTTCAGCCCGTCATCAAGATGTGGTACTGCTCTTTCAAGAATTACATAGGATGCATAATCAAGAAACCAGTCCTGATACATTCCCGATAAAGCAGTCACCGAATGCAAAGCGGCCGGTCCATGAGGAACATCATCCGTACTTTCCGTAAAACCAATATCAAGATCTAATTCTTCCATAAATAAAACAGCGAATACTTAATTATTTTGTTGGCTTTTCCTCATCAATAAAATCCTCTTCAATTCTCAGGTTTTCAATGATAAAATCCTGTCTGTCAGGAGTATTTTTACCCATATAGAATTCCAGGAACCCGTTTACAGAGTCGTTCTTCTTCATTCTTACCGGTTCAAGCCTCATATCTTTCCCTATAAAGTTCGCAAATTCATCGGGTGATATCTCCCCCAATCCTTTGAACCTGGTTATCTCAGGAGTCGGCCCCAGGGCTGCCATTGCTTTTGTCTTCTCGTCGGGAGAATAGCAATAACGTGTTTCTTTCTTATTTCTTACCCTGAACAATGGTGTCTGGAGAATATAAACATGACCTTTCCTAACCAGATCGGGAAAGAACTGAAGAAAAAATGTGAGCAGAAGAAGCCGGATATGCATCCCATCGACATCGGCATCAGTTGCAACAACCACATTATTATATCTGAGGTTCTCAATACCGTCTTCAATATTCAGAGCAGCCTGAAGAAGATTGAACTCCTCATTTTCATAAACAATCTTTTTTGTAAGACCAAAACAGTTAAGCGGTTTCCCACGCAGACTGAATACAGCCTGAGTTTCCACATTTCTCGATTTAGTTATTGAACCGCTGGCGGAATCTCCCTCAGTAATAAAAATTGTAGAGTCAAGCTTGTTTGAATCATTAGAATTATAATGTGCCCGGCAATCCCTCAGTTTTTTGTTGTGTAAACTAACCTTTTTTGCCCTGTCTTTTGCCAGTTTCTGTATCGATGAGATTGCCTTTCTCTCTTTCTCTGAATCCTGAATGTTTTTTAGGATAATTCTGGCTGTCTCGGGGTTTTTATGCAAATAATCGTCTAGCTGCTTCTTTATGAACTCCATAATAAAGTTCCTTACTGATGGTCCATCAGGTCCCATATCTTTTGATCCCAGTTTAGTCTTTGTCTGTGATTCGAAGATTGGCTCGACAACTTTAATGCTTATCGCTGCAATTATTGATGAACGGATATCAGATGGATCATAATCTTTTTTATAGAATTCTCTTATAGTCTTTACGATTGCCTCCCTGAAAACGGTAAGATGAGTTCCACCCTGAGTAGTATTCTGACCATTAACAAAACTATAATAATCTTCACCGTATTGTAATCCATGGGTAAATGCTACTTCGATATCGTCGCCGGTCAGATGAATTATAGGGTAGAGTCCCTCTTTGCTCATATTTTCATTCAGCAAATCGACCAGCCCGTTTTTAGAAAAGAATTTATTACCATTGAAATTAATTACCAGTCCGGTATTAAGGTATACGTAGTTTTTCAACATGGTATCTACGTATTCTGATATGAAATAGAAGTTCCCGAACATGCCCTCGTCGGGTGTAAATATTACTTCAACCCCATTTTCTTCAGTTGTAGATTCAAGTGGGTGATCTTTAACTGTAATACCATTATGAAACTCACTTACCTTTACCTGGCCCTCGCGAATTGACCTAATTACGAAACTGCTTGATAATGCGTTAACTGCTTTTACTCCTACCCCATTAAGCCCAACTGATTTTTTGAAAGCTTCTGAATCGTATTTAGCTCCGGTGTTCATTTTGGAAACGACATCGAGTACCTTTCCAAGCGGGATACCACGTCCAAAGTCGCGAACCCTTACCTCTTTACCGACTATGGAGACGTCAATTTTTTTGCCATTCCCCATCATATATTCGTCAATGGAATTATCCATGACCTCTTTAAGCAGAACGTATACACCATCATCCTGCGATGACCCGTCGCCAAGCTTCCCAATATACATACCCGGTCTTAGCCTGATATGTTCCTGCCAATCCAGGGTTTTTATATGCTCCTCAGAATATCCAACTGACATTTTGCAGAATTTTGGGCAAATATAACTATTTTGAAGAGGTGTTTTTTGTCAATTTTTCAACAATCGGTTAAAATCTTCGGTTTCCAAAAACTTGTAAAAAGATGGCAATTCTGCTATACATCTGATTTCTTGATACATGTAATTTAAGAAAAAATGTTGATAAAAGAGGAAGGGGAAAAGACAAAAGACAAAAGACAAAAGTAAAAAGACAAAAGGTAATATAATCGTTCGTAGTCAATAAACAATTAAAGGTAGAGACGCGCAATTTGCACGTCTCACTGTTAATTATTAAAATCAAGGATACCCATCTGTTTCATTAGCAGGGCAGCATTCATTTTGTGAGTAATACCGGGCTGAAGCTTATAATCAAATTTTATTGTTTCACCGTCGATTTCAATTTCGAAACACATATTAAATATCAGCCCCGGATAATCCTTCTCCATTTCCCCGAGGGAGGTGTCGTGTGTAGCAATTAATCCTGTGCCTCCAAGTTTCACAAGCCGTTCGAGGAATAGTTTAGATCCTAAACTTTTATCTGCCGAGTTGGTACCCTTTAGTATTTCATCAAGAATAAAGAAGATTGGTTCTCCTGTTTCAATCCTTGATTTCAACTGCTTAAGTCTTTTTAATTCTGCATAAAAATAAGATTCATTATGCGAAAGTGAGTCTGTCGTGCGCATGCTTGTAAAAAGTTTTACCGGGATGAATTGCATCTCTGAGGCACAGACAGGAGCTCCTGCCATGGCCAAAATATAGTTGACAGCAATGGTTCGCAGGAAAGTACTCTTGCCTGCCATATTGGCCCCTGAAATTATACAGACGTTCCCTTTTCTGTCGAGATGAAAATCATTGCACACCCTTTTCTCTTCATCAATTAATGGATGTCCCAGGCTTTTAGCTGAAAACACCTTTTTTGTATCAGAAATAACCGGATAGATAAAATCCTGATTATTGAAAGCATAATTTCCCAGGCTGATAAAAGCATCTACCTGACCCAGCATATTAAGCCAGACAGGAAACATTTCCCTATATTGAGATTTCCATTTTTCGAGTCGGTAGATAGTGTGATAGTCCCATAGAAACATCCCATTAAGTACAAAACTTACAAGAATATTCAGCCGGCTGTCAAAAGCATGTAGAAGCCGGCTCAGTTTACTAACCGAAACAGCAGCGGATACTTTACCGGAAGAGATATTCGATTTTACTTCATTTAAAATTTCAGATGTAAATAATTCATTATCAAAAGATTTAAATAATTTTTCAATGGAAGAGAGGTAGCTGTACTTCCTGGATAACACATTATGAATCTTGTTTATCTTTTTTAGTCCGGCAGCTATATAAAAAAGATTCATAAGAAAAATGAAAGTAAAAACTGCGTAGTGTAAAATTCCCGTTACGACCAGCAAAAGTGAAATAACTGCAGCTGCCGGAAGAAGATAAATCAGGTATTTATTTATAGAAGAGGATTGAACCAGGGGGTCTTCTTCCATCCATTCCAATAAGCCGGAAATATGGCTTTTCTCGAGAGATTTCTTCATCCCTGCTGCCATAAATTCATGTCGCCATTTTTCTTTTTTCCCCAGTTCGTTTATGGCATCCTGACGCAAAATCAGGTTCTGGGCAAGGTGAAAAGGATCAGAAAGCCAATTGGCAAGAATATCGCGGCCATAACTTGTGACACTTCTGTTAAGGTATTGAAACAGAGAAGAAGTGCCGAAAAGATCTACATCATTTGAAAAAGCATGGTCTGAATCAGTATAAGAACTGCCTGTTTCAAATTCTGAAAGATCTCCGGAAAGAGCTTTGGCTTCATTCTGGTTAATCAGAGCAAGGTTGCTTAGAAACTCCTTCTTTTCTGAATGAATTGAATAAAGTTTAAGCAGACATAGAAAAATAACAGCAAATGCTAATATTGACAAGAAACCGACAGTAAGGTTTACGGTAAACCCGAACCATATTAATGCTAATCCTCCAATGAATGAAATAAGTCTTAAAAATGAAAGTACAAATAGAAGCTTATCTTCTTTACTTTCAAGCAGCCTGAAGTTTTTTGAAGCAAGAAAATATTTTTCATCCAGTTGACTCTTTTTCATATTGTCAGATTGATATTGCGATTACTTTCATCACACTCGTGCTGTTATAAAGATAGTTATCCGTCTGTTCAAATTGCCATGTCCATTCTTCTTTAAACTGTCCATGCGGCAGATTTGTCATCAGAGTGGGAATAGTAGTTGTATTCCCTGATTTATCCAGGAAAACCTCAGCATAATCAGAAATAAGGATTGACCTGTGTTTTTTCAGAAAATCAATATGCTTTTTCTGTATTGCAGACCTGAAAAGATTAAACTCTTCCTCCCTGATTACTGACCTTTTTTTTAAAAAGTCTATAAGCAGGAATTCCAGTTGGGTAAGAATATTTAGTGAGATAACCAATCCGGGATCACCTGTTATGGAATATTCCGGGAGAGTTATATCATCAAGGGATTTGAATTTATTAAAGAAGGAATATTTTCCGGCCTTTTGCCAAACCTCTTCTATCAGTCCCCCGGTGACATCCTCTTCCGACAGTTCAACATTCCTGAGAGTTCCGGTCTGGCTGATTACTTCAGGAGGATGAATAATATCGATCAGGCAGACTTTCCCGGTTTTTTCAGCCATTTCAACAAGAGGCAGATCAAGTAACCATCCGCTGCCCAGAACTGTAACCTTCTCAGGTTTATAGTAGTCGAGTGCTTTCAGTATATAGTTCCGGCATCTGTCACAATGACTATCCCATCCTCCCTTCTGGTTGAGACTACGGTTTAAAAGTGCATTATGATAATTATAATACCCAAGCTTATTGAGCATTCTTCGATATGACGGGCTATAAGTCATCTGGTAAAATCTGAGGTCCGTAACTCTTTTAGCTGAGAGCTCATTAATGAACTGATTTTCAGAGCCAGATCATCAGGATTTGTTGTTTCAAAAGAGGATGGAAGAATTGGTTCCAGCACCCTTATCCTGAGAGAAGAACCACTTCCGAAGATCAAACCATGTTTTGGAAGAATTCCTCCGGTTCCATCGATATCGATTTTACGGAATGAGAAAATCCGTGCAAGAATCATCCCCTGGGATACTAATATCCAATGGATAATTACCCTATGCTTATCGAATGGAAGAACGAGCAACCATATAATAAAAGTTACAGGGAACAAAAGTACTAAGACACTTATGCCTTCAATCCAGATTATTATTGATTTTATCAGCACCATAAAAAGATTCTTTTTAGAAAAAATTATAGATTACCTCTTCTGAGACTGTAATATTTTCTTCTTTAAAAACCCGTGAAATATCAGCAACCATATGTCTGCAATCAACCAGCTTGTCTGCAAAAGACAACATCTCTCTGCTACCATCGATGGTACAATTGATTATAATTCCATCCTTAATATAAAGTTTGCATGAAACCTGACTACCATTAAACTGAAAACTATTTTTAAAAGTATATTCCGGACCATAAGCCCAATTCCATTCCCAGCTTTTATATTTCGTTTCAGCAAGGAGATCAGCAGCCTTAATATCTTCAGGACCGAGGTTATAGATTTCAGCCCCAGGAATAGTTTGAATGAAGTAATTCATCATTTCAGACCTTAACTCATAAATATCCCTGAATCCTATAAGCTTTTCATTCAGATTCATAACCGGGGAGGGATTCGATTCAACAGCCCGGGTGGTATAACATGATTTATCTTTTCGAATTGAGTTTCTGAGTAAATCGAGAGAAGCGCTGAAGAGGATTGTTCCATGATGAAGAACCCTGTTCCGATATACATGCTCGGCATTTCCTGAGATTTTATATCCGCCGACTTTCAGATCGTTTTTTCCCTCAAATTTTGCCTCAACACCTATAGACGATAAAAATTCAATTACAGGCAATGTGTACTTCTGAAAATCAATCTGTTTACCTGATTCACTTTGTTTTATAAACGTAAAGTTCAGATTGCCCTTATCGTGAAATACTGTTCCCCCTCCAGTAATCCTTCTGATAACAGGTATATCATTTTCAGTAATAAATTTTGTATTTACTTCCCTGTGAGCTGACTGATGCTTGCCAATAATTACAGAGGACTTATTTATTCCCAGTAGCAGATAATCTTCCTTACTGTTCTTCAGGAGAACTTCTTCAACCGCAAGGTTAAAGAAAGGGTTGTCTGATTCAAGGGTGATGCAACGCATTGCCTGGGTTTATGATGTTCCCGTTGGATTGAAGTATTTTCTATGCTGAAGTATTTTGAAATCGGTAATTTCATATAATTTATATACACTCCAACCAATTAATGCCCCGAGAATAGAACCGCACAACACATCTCCCGGGTAATGAACTCCCAGATATATTCTGCTATATCCGACAATAGCGGCCCATAAGACTATACTTATTGAGAACCATCTTTTTTTTATGAACATCAGACTAAGCAGGGCAACATCAAAAGAGTTTGTAGCATGCGACGACACGAAACTGTATATACCACCACATTCCCCTTTCACAATATGAACGAGTCCTTCAAGAGAAGGCTCATGACATGGACGAAACCTCTGAACAAGGTTTTTTATGAGTACGGAAGCCTGATCAGAAAGCGTTGCTGCCAGAATAATAAACAGTAAAATGATCAGAAATTTTCTTTTATACTTTACCCCCAGAACAATGAGGATTGTAAGATAAAGAGGGACCCATATTAATTTTCCGCTTATGGCATACATTACCTGGTCCCAGAAAGGGGAGTTTAATGAGTTCAGAAAAAGGAAAAGTTGTTGATCGAGTCTTTCGAGCATAAAAAATCAATTACTCATTGTTAAGTACTTTCCAGATCATATCCTTCAGATTGACAATTCCATAACCAGTAAGAGAGGAGATGAATACTCTGGGAATATCAGGAAGATCTTTCCTTATCTCATTCATAAGTTCTTCATCGAGCATATCGGTTTTAGAAATTGCCAGAACACGCTTTTTGTCGAGTAGTTCAGGATTGTACATTTTCAGTTCGTTTATAAGGATCTCGTATTCTTCCTTAATATTCTTACTGTCAGCCGGGACCATGAACAACAGCATTGAGTTTCGCTCAATATGCCTTAAAAATCTTATTCCCAAACCTTTGCCTTCGTGTGCACCTTCAATTATACCAGGGATATCAGCCATTACGAATGATTTCTCATCCCTGTAGCTTACAATTCCCAGGTTTGGAACAAGAGTTGTAAAAGGATAGTCGGCAATCTTTGGTTTAGCAGCGGAAACCACTGATAGAAGTGTCGATTTCCCGGCATTTGGAAAACCTACAAGTCCTACATCTGCAAGAATTTTTAGTTCGAGTATAAATTCTTCTTCAATACCATCTTCGCCCGGTTGAGCATATCGGGGAGTCTGATTAGTAGGTGATTTGAAGTGGGTATTTCCTTGTCCGCCTCTTCCTCCTTTTGCAAGGATTTTCTCTTCACCATTACTTGTAATCTCAAAAATGTCTTCCCCTGTCAGAGCATTTTTTGCTACTGTTCCAAGCGGTACCTGAACTATAATATCTTTCCCTTCTGCTCCGGTTGATGTCTGCCTGCTCCCGCCTACGCCGTTTCCTGCAAAAATATGACGTTGAAACTTTAAATGAAGCAGGGTCCACATCTGATCATTGCCTCTGAGAATAATGTGCCCGCCTCTTCCGCCATCACCACCATCTGGTCCGCCTTTGGGTTCAAATTTTTCCCTTCGGAAATGAGCCGACCCTGCACCCCCTTTTCCGGAGCGGCAGTAAATTTTAACATAATCAACAAAGTTCGATCCGGACATTTCTTATATTTTAAAAACAATAACTTAATAATATTCAACTACTTACCAACGTTATAAAAATTTTCTTTGGCTCATATCTTTCATTCAATTTCCTTAGTTTTCAATCCCCCAACCCCCCATTTGGGGGGCTTAGAGAATGATTTCTTTTCTTAACCCCTGTATTTTTGCGGTGTGGAGTATGATTTCTTTTCTTAACCCCCCATTGGGGCAAGGGGGATAAAAAAAGGATATTTATACCAGTTTTTTCATATGATCATTCAGCCTTTTGAAGATATCATCTATTGAACCCATTCCATTAACTGGCTGATATATACCTTTTTCGCGGCAATAGTTTATAATAGGTTCTGTCTTTTCCTTATAAACCTCAATTCTGTTTTCAATAACAGCAGGATCTTTATCATCGGGTCTTCCTGACAATTCTGCCCTGGCTATCAATCTCTTAACAAGTTCATCATGATCAACATCAAGGACCATCATCTGATCGATCTTCATTCCTCTGTCATTCAACATTTTTTCCAGAGAAACAGTCTGTGCCACTGTACGTGGAAAACCATCAAACAGGAATCCTGCATTACCTTTGCTATTATCAATTTTGTATGCAATCATCTCTATAACAACAGAATCGGGAACAAGTTCACCTTTCGACATAATAAGACTCATTTTCTTCCCCAGCTCAGTACCTGCAGTAATCTCTGCGCGGAGCATATCTCCGGTTGAGAGATGAATCAGATTGAATTTTTCAGCAAGTCTTACCGACTGCGTTCCCTTGCCTGAACCGGGAGGGCCAAAAATCAGAAAATTAACCATAGTACAAATTTAAATTATGAATTATTTAATTAATGTATAAACAGATGGAAGATTGCGCCCGAATCCATTATAATCAAGACCATACCCTACAACAAAATCGTTTGGTATTTCAAAACCGACATAATCAACTGGGATATCCTTTGTATATGAAGCGGGTTTATATAGAAGAGCTGCCACTTTTATTTCAGAAGCCTTTCTGATAACAAGCTCATCAACAATCCTGTCGAGTGTAATGCCTGTATCAACTATGTCCTCTATAACAACAATCGTTTTATTTTTAATGTCTTCGTTCCAGCCAATAAGTTCCTTGATTGATCCTGAAGAACTGGTCCCTTCATACGAAGCAAGTTTCACAAATGAGATCCTCACCTCAAGTTCAATTAATCTGAAGAGATCAGCTGCAAAAAGAAATGCACCGTTAAGAATTCCCAGGAAGACTACATCTTTTCCTGCAAGATCGATATTCATTTGCCGGGCAAGTTCTTTAATCCTATCATGTATTGCTTTTTCGGTGATAAATTCTCTGAACTTTTTATCGAGTATCCGGATTTCTTTCATGAGGGCAATTAATCAATTGTTTGACGGTGCGAAAATATGAAAAATATAGCTTATTTTTGTCCTTATCAGCAAGTTAAATTAAATTATTTTACATGGAACCGATGGTAAGTATCATAATGGGCAGCACATCCGACCTGCCAATAATGACAAAAGCAGCAGAAATATTAAACGATTTCAAAATACCTTTTGAGATGAACGCCCTGTCAGCGCACAGAACACCTGAAGAGGTTGAAAAATTTGCAAAAGGGGCAGAGTCGCGAGGGATAAAAGTAATAATTGCTGCAGCAGGGATGGCAGCACATCTGCCGGGAGTAATTGCAGCCATGACGCCGCTTCCGGTTATCGGAGTTCCAATAAAAGCCTCACTCGAAGGACTTGATTCAATATTTTCAATACTACAGATGCCTCCCGGGATTCCGGTAGCAACGGTAGGTGTTAATGCTGCTCAGAATGCAGGGATACTTGCTGCACAGATTATTGCCACTGGCGATAAAGTATTAATGAATGAAGTTATTAAGTATAAGGAAAGCCTTAAAAAAAAGATCGTTCAGGCAAATGAGGAACTAAAAGCAGTAAAATTTCCTTTTAAAACAAATTAGGTGTATCTTAGGGTACTAATTTGAAACAGTTGAGCTCGCTGCACAAAATATCTGTTTCTGTTTTTTTTATTTTTCTTTCTTTAACCGCTTCCGGCGGCGATCCTTATCGTCCTTCAGCCGGAGCAGGAGAAGCAGGAATGGGATACGTTTGTGTAATGAAGAATGGTTTCTGGTCTTCATTTCATAATCAGGCATTACTGGCAGACAATAACTCCTTTTCCTTTGGATTTAACTATGAAAACAGGTTTAATATTCCGGAACTTGGAACCCGGTCTTTAGGTATAACAGTACCCTCCGGAAAAGCTTCTCTCGGAGCAGTATATTCTCATTTCGGATATCCTGATTTTAAGAGGGATATGACAGGTCTGGCATGCGGAATAAAACTTTCAAATAAAATCAATGCCGGGGTTCAGGTCGATTATTTTTCAGAACGGACATCTGGGGAATATAGTAGTCATCAGGCGGTTACCTTTGAAACCGGACTTCTATTTAAACCCTCGGAAAACATCAGATTCGGGGTTCATCTTTTCAACCCTATACCCAATTCAATAAGAAAGACTTACTTACCGACTACATTAAGAATAGGTGCCGGAACTGACCTGAGCAAAATACTTTTTGCAGGAGTTGAAGCTGAGATGAGTTCTGGAAATGATTTGATAATCAGAACGGGATTTGAGTATGAAGCTGCCCGAAATCTTTGGTTAAGAGGAGGGTTTAGTACAAATAATAATTCATTCTGTTTCGGATTCGGATACCTGACAAAAATTGCAAAACTCGATCTGGGCTTTACAACACACGAAAGATTAGGAGTTACATCATCGGTTTCTATAATCTTTAAAATCCATTGAAAAGAATTCCATTAACTGCAAAGAGCGCTAAGGTTAAAAAGAAGCTTACATCAAAATATATTCTTTTATTCATTTTCGTTTTAAATATCATAAGTGTTTTCGGGCAAGAGACTAAGCTCCCGGAAAGAATAATAAATATAGCTGAAGAACTCGCTTCTGACGAATCTGATCCGGAAGCAGTCGGAACATATATTGAGAGGCTCCACGATCTTGCGGAAAATCCGGTAAGGCTGAACTCTTCCGACGAAAATGAAATTTCGAGACTGTTTTTTCTTTCAGATTTCCAGGTAAAAATATTAGTCGATTATGTCCATTCATTCGGAAGGATCATATCACTTTATGAAATAGCAAACATCCCCGGATTCGATAAAGAAACTGCTGAGATGCTTATCCCGTTTGTCACACTTGAGACAAAAATAAGTATGAGTCCCGATTCCGCACGATGGAGAAACGTATCTGTTACAAATTTTCATTTCAAATCAGGGAATAAGGATACAACCTCCTTAGGCCCGCCATGGAAAATGCTTAGCAAATACAAGTTTTCTGTTGGCGCTTTTACAGGTGGAGTAACGGTTGAAAAAGATCCGGGAGAAAAGCTTTTAAGTGGAAATCCTCCTCTCCCTGACTTTCTTTCAGCAAATCTGGCTTACAATGGCAAAGGGGTGATAAGAAGAATTATTGCAGGTGATTTTTCTGCAAGATTTGGATTGGGGACCAATCTGAATACAGGCATCAGGACAGGACTTTCGCTGGCATCATCCGGTTACATGTCGGCGAGGGATGAGATAATACCTTATACATCAACTGATGAAAATAACTTTTTCAGGGGAGTGGCTGCTGAATTATCTCTTAAAAATCTTGGGCTATCTCTCTTTTATTCAAAAAACTTATCCGATGCCACTCTTGGCTCATCAACAGGTGCTTCAAACGACTACATTGAAACTTTATATGCTGCAGGAATTCATAATTCCCCTTCTCTTCTGATGAAGAAAGATGTGATTTCTGATCAGACTTATGGAATTAATCTCTCATACAATTTTAATAATCTCAAAGTTGGTTTGATATGGTCAGAAAGCAGGTTTTCATTACCGGTAATCCCTTCGGGCAACGATCCTAAAGATAACTTTAATTTTAAAGGAGATCGCAATGACCTCTACTCCGCCTATTATAACAGCCTCATAAAACGAATATTACTTTATGGTGAATTTTCATCAAATGGGTATTCCGGCAGTGCATTTGTACAAGGACTTTCATTCCGCCCATCAGACCGTATTACTTTAAATTTTTTATTCAGGAACTATAATGCCGGTTATGTCAGTTTTCATGGAAAAGGACCTGGCAGCGGCTCAACAACCGGAAATGAACAGGGCATTCTGGGGAATTTCAGTTTTGAAGCAGCGAAACATCTCTTCATTACCGGGGGATGTGATATCCAGCAATTCCCCTGGTTAAAATACCGTTGTTCTGCCCCTTCACAAGGTCTAAAGCAGGAACTCAGAGTCCGGTTTCTTCCGACTGAAAAAATAACTTTTGAGGCCTCATTCAATTACAGGTCAGTAATGCTGGATAGTTCAGAAAACGCTGGAATTCCAAAACAAATCGAAGTTGTTTCTAAAAGTTTTAAAGGTACTTTCAGGTATATCGTTAACGAAAATCTTACCCTGGGATCACGTTTTGATTATAAGATTTCTGATCCTTCAGACTCAAGAGGAATGCTATTTCTGCAGGATATCAATTACAGGTTCAGACATCTTCCCATTTCGATATGGTTCCGATATTGCATTTTCAAGAATGATTCATGGGATTCAAGGCTTTATACTTATGAGAATGATATGCTTTATAGTTTCAGCATACCTGCATTATCAGGAGAAGGAAGCAGAAGTTACCTAATGATAAAATTGGATATAGGTAAAAAGGCTGAATTGAGAGTCAAATACGGTCTTACATCGTTGATTGAAAGCAGGGAGAAAATTACAGAAAACAGAGAATTTAAGGTTCAGTTCAGATTAGAGTTTTAAATAAGTTGAAGAGTTGAGTTCATTCACCCGGCGTTTTTATATCCCTGACATTTAACTGAAGGTTCTTATTCCCCCTGAACTCATTCATTTCAAGCGAATAACAGATGTCAAACGGGTTTCCGCCCTTAATATACTCAAAGTGATTAGCCTGACTGAATGCGATGGCTGAAAAACTTTTTTGTCCCGTTGACTCCTGGCAAAGATCGAGTTTCAGATGTTCACCGCTTGACCCAACCATACGTCCAGCTCCTGTATCAAATACATTTCTTGATACAAATACCGGTGACATATTTTCAGGTCCGAAAGGCTGGAACTGGTTCATTGTTTTGAAGAAATCTTCATTGATTTCCGAAAAAGAAAGTTCTGTATCGATAAATACCCTTGGGACAAGCTGATCTTCAGTAATTGTACTCTGGACATACTTTTCAAACCGCTCCATGAATAACTGAATATTCTCTTTTTTAAGAGTAAGTCCTGCTGCATACATGTGACCTCCGAAACTTTCAAGAAGATCGCTGCATGATTCAATTGCCTGGTAAAGATCATAACCATGAACTGATCGGGCCGAACCTGTGGCAAAACCATTCGATTCTGTCAAAATGACTGTTGGTCTGTAATAGGTTTCTATAAGTCTTGAGGCAACGATTCCGATTACCCCTTTTTTCCATAAAGGATTATAAAGTACTGTTGTTCTTGAATTTACAGTTCTCTGATCTTCCGAGATCATACGCATGGCCTCAGTAGTAATGATCCTGTCAATACTTCTTCGTTCAATATTAAAATTATTAATCTCCTTGCTTATACCTGTAGCCAGCCTGGTATCGCTCGAAATAAGCAAATCAACTGCCTTGCTTCCGGTTTCCATCCTGCCGGCAGCATTTATTCTTGGACCAATCTTGAAGACAACATCCTCGATAGTGAGAGCCTTAGTCACTTCCGATTCACGGATAAGCTCTTTAAGCCCGGTTCGCGGAAATTCATTAAGCTGCTTAAGTCCGAAATAAGCCATAACTCTGTTCTCTCCGGTAATAGGGACAATATCTGAAGCGATGCTTACTGCTACCAGGTCGAGATAATGATAAATTGCACTAAATGGGATACCATGCACTCTTGAATATGCCTGAATCAGCTTGAAACCTACACCGCAACCTGACAGCTCTTTATATGGATAATGGCATAATGGCTGTTTTGGATCGAGTACAGCAACCGCTTTAGGGATCTCATCCCCCGGATAATGATGATCGCATATTATAACATCGAGTCCTTTTGATCTTGCATATTTGACTTTTTCAACAGCCTTAATTCCACAATCGAGGGTGATAACAACCTTGCAGTTATTCTGACAGGCAAAATCCAACCCCTGAAATGATACTCCGTAACCTTCTTTATATCTGTCGGGTATGTAAAACTCAACATTTGAATACTGATCCTTCAGAAATGAATACATCAAAGCGACGGCAGTAGTGCCATCTACATCATAATCACCATAAACAAGTATCTTTTCGTTTTTCTTTACAGCTGTGGATATACGTTCTACTGCTATGTCCATATCCTTCATAAGAAACGGATCATGAAGATAATCGAGACTAGGTTTAAAAAAGGACTGAGCTTCATCAGCAGTGGTAATATTTCGCTGGACCATAAGGTTAGCCAGTGATCCGGACACTCCAAGAACGCCTGCAAGTTGCCTTACAACTGCAATATCCCCCTGATCCTTCACAACCCATCTTTTTTTCATCCTTTTACTGATTAATCCATTCCAAATCAAAAATTTCCTGCAGGTTCTTTTTTACAATGCTTTTCACAAAATCAAAATCCTGCCGGACACCAAGTTCTTTCCCGAGAGAAGTAACCCCTTTGTCGGTAAAACCACAAGGATTGATATTATTAAAATAAGACAGGTCAGTATTAACATTGAAAGCAAAACCATGCATGGTTACAAACCTGCTGGCTTTCACTCCGATAGCACAGATTTTTCTTGCCTTTCCGGTGATTTCCGGATCGAGCCAGACACCAGTTCCTCCTTCAAGTCTGGAAGCAGAAATACCAAACTCAGTCAGGGTTCTGATAATTGCTTCTTCCAGTCGGTAGATATACTCCTTAAGGCCGATCTTAATGACCTCAAGATCAAAGATCGGGTAACCTACAATCTGGCCAGGACCATGATAGGTAATATCTCCTCCCCTGTCGATATGGTAAAAAGAAGCATCCTTTGCTCTTAGTTGAATTGAGTCGAGCAGAAGATTATTTTCCGATCCGCTCTTGCCAAGCGTATAAACATGAGGATGTTCAACAAAAATGAAAGTTCCGGAAAGGGAGCTTTCGGGTGAAGCCCCGGCCTCATTTCCTTGTTTTTTACTTTCGACCAGCTTTGTAAAGATGTCTGTCTGATAATCCCAGGTCTCTTTATAATCTTTTTGTCCAATATCCTTATATGCAACCCTGTAGCTCAATACTATTTTAATAATTTATTGAGGCCAATATAAATAAAATTAACGAGCCTTTACATGATTTTCAGCATGAAAAGATGACCTTACAAGTGGACTGCTTTCGACAAATGAAAATCCCATTTTCAGGGACAGAACCTTATATTCTTCGAACTTCTCAGGTGTTATATAATTCACCACTTCCATATATTCCAGTCCCGGCTGAAGATATTGACCAATTGTAAGTATTTTGCACCCTGCCACATAAAGATCCTCTATTGTCTGAATTATTTCGTCCTCACTTTCTCCGAGTCCAAGCATAAAACCTGATTTTGCTACCACACCTTTTTCTGCGAGATATTTTATTACCTCAAGACTCCTTTCATATTTTGCTTTTGTTCGTATGATTGGTGTTAGCCGGCTGACTGTTTCAATATTATGAGATATCACATCCGGACCGGCATCAATTATCAACTGAATAAATTGCGGATTAGCGTCAAAATCAGGAATCAAGGTCTCCATAGTAGTTCCCGGGTTCACCCTTTTTATGTACTTTATTGTTTCAGCCCAGAAAGCTGCTCCCCCATCAGGAAGATCATCACGGTCAACTGAAGTTAAAACACAGTGCCTGAGGTGCATTGCTTTAATTGAGTCAGCCAGTCTCATTGGTTCCTGAGGATCAGGTGGAAGAGGTCTTCCTGTTTTTGTAGCACAGAATTTACAGGCCCTGGTGCAGATATCTCCAAGTATCATGAAAGTAGCTGTTCCTGCATTCCAGCATTCACCTATATTAGGACAATTCCCGCTGGTGCAAATAGTATGAAGATGATTCTCAACAACCACATGCTTTACCATTGAATAATTTTCTCCGCTGGCTCTCTGCATCTTCAGCCATGGAGGTAATCGTCGTCCTTTTTGCATATCAATTTTAAAAATCCAAAGTTATGACAATCTGAGCAAATCAGCGAAATTAAAAATGCGGATACCATGTAACAAAACCAAATAAAAAAAGTTATTAAAAAAACATATATTTGTTAATCTTCAATCTCAACTTAAAGTATAATTAAAATATATCAGAAATGGCAAATAATGAATTAAAGACAAACCATAACTATCAGACAGTTATAGGCGATTTCCCAAAAGTCGGGATACGTCCAACGATCGATGGAAGGATGAAAGGTGTTCGTGAGTCGCTTGAGGATCAGACAATGAACATGGCAAAGAGTGCCGCGAAACTTATTTCAGCTAATCTGAAATATCCTGATGGTACCCCTGTTGAGTGTATAATAGCCGACACATGTATAGGTGGAGTAGCAGAAGCAGCAATGTGCGCCGAAAAATTCAGTAAGAATGGTGTTGGAGTGAGCCTTTCGGTTACTCCATGCTGGTGTTATGGAAGCGAAACAATCGATATGAATACCGATATTCCTAAAGCAATATGGGGCTTTAACGGAACTGAACGTCCGGGGGCAGTTTATCTTGCCGCAGCACTTGCCGGACACACAATGAAGGGTCTGCCGGCTTTTGGGATTTACGGACATGATGTACAGGATTCAGGCGACAAGTCCATACCTGAAGATGTAAGTGAAAAAATCCTCAGATTTGTCAGGGCCGGACTTGCAGCATCCATAATGAAAGGCAAATCATATCTCTCGATGGGATCTGTTTCGATGGGTATAGCAGGTTCTATTGTACGCGAAGATTTCTTTCAGGAATATCTTGGAATGAGAAATGAATATGTTGATATGAGTGAATTCAACAGAAGGCTTAATGAGGAGATCTTTGATAAAGCTGAATTCAAAAAAGCTCTTGAATGGACCAGGAAAAACTGCAAGGAGGGAAAAGACGTTAATGCTGCTCCAAAATCGAGGAAACAAAAAGATAAGGAATGGGAAACTGTTGTAAAAATGACGCTGATTGCCCGCGATCTGATGGTAGGCAATCCCAAACTTGAAAAACTCGGATTTGGTGAAGAAGCTCATGGACACAATGCAATTCTTTCAGGTTTCCAGGGCCAGCGCCAATGGACCGATCACATGCCGAACGGCGATTTTCTTGAAGCAATACTATGTTCCTCATTCGACTGGAACGGCATAAGACCTCCGTATCTGGTTGCAACAGAAAACGATGCTATGAACGGTGTTCCGATGTTATTTGGCTATTTGCTTACCAACACTGCCCAGATGTTTTCAGATATCCGCACATACTGGAGCCCTGAAGCAATAAAAAGAGTTACAAAGATAAAGCCGGAGGGACTTGCAGCAAATGGAGTCATTCATCTTATAAACTCAGGTGCATCCTCACTCGATTTTTCTGGCAGACAGACTAAAAAAGGGGAGTCCGTTATTAAACCATTCTGGGATATTACTTCCAAAGATGCAACCGCCTGTCTCGAAGCAACACAATGGCCGCCCGCAGATACCGGATATTTCAGAGGCGGAGGATTCTCCTCTCAATTCGATACAAAAGGAACCATGCCGGTAACAATATCAAGGGTCAACCTTGTAAAAGGACTTGGGCCTGTTCTTCAGCTAGCCGAAGGATGGACAGTTGAACTTCCGGAAAAGATGAACAAGATCCTTACTGACAGAACCAATCCAACATGGCCAACAACCTGGTTTGCTCCAAGGCTGACAGGAAAAGGTCCTTTCAAAGATGTATATTCAGTAATGGCCAACTGGGGAGCCAATCATAGCGCTTCAAGTTTTGGACACATAGGAGCAGATCTTATTACACTTGCATCAATATTACGGATACCAGTTTGTATGCATAATGTTGTAGAAGATAAAGTTTTCCGCCCAAGTTCATGGAATGCATTTGGAATGGATAAGGAAGGATCCGATTACAGGGCATGTCATACATACGGAGCGTTATATAAATAAAAGATAATTCAATGGAAACAACTCCTGAAAAGAAAACAATAGAAATTGACCAGGATATCCTGAAGAATCTTAATACTATCAGAAAATGGGCAATGTTCTTCTCGATATTGGGATTCATCTTTCTTGGTCTGGTTATAATTATTGGAATAATTGCCGGAACATTTTTATCGGTATTTAAATCGGGTGGGGCAAGTGCAGGTGTTCCGGAATCAGTAATAATAATTCTGTTTTTCGTCCTTGTAGTAGTGTATTTTTTTCCGGTGCATTTTCTGTTCCGTTTTTCAAAACAAACTGCACATGCTGTGCAAAACCTTGATAAAGAGGCCCTCCATAAAGCCTTCAGGAGTCTTAAATCGTATTGCGTATATATGGGAGTTTTGACTATTCTCGGTCTATGTTTATATGTGGTAGCATTAATAGTAGCAGGATCATCTATGGCATTTCTAAAGGGTATGTAAATATGCAAAAGGGTGATATAGTAATCGTTTTCGATTGCGGAGCTACAAATGTAAGAGCGATGGCTATCAACAGCAAAGGTGAGATCCTCGCATCTGAATCCTACCCTAACAATACTCAAACTGATCCATTTTATCCTGCCTACAGGATATGGGATGTAGATGAGATATGGGGCAAAATGTGCCAGGCTTCGAAAAAGATTATCAGTCAAATTAATAAAGATCGTATTGCTGGTGTTACAATAACAACTTTTGGTGTTGACGGAACTCTGTTCGACAGATCAGGTAAAATGCTCTACCCGGTAATATCATGGCAGTGCGAAAGGACAAACCCTATAATGTCCGATATTGATAAATACATATCACTTAATGATTTGTATAAAGAATGCGGAGTCCTTCCTTTTACCTTCAATACCATTAATAAACTTATATGGTTTGCCGAACAAAAGCCTGAGCTAATCGAAAAAAGTCACCGTTTCCTTTTCATGCCTTCCATTTTCTCCTTTCTTCTTACCGGGGAGATGGTGAATGATACATCGATGTCGGGAACATCAATGCTTACAAATCTTTCAACCCGGAACTTTTCAGAAAATATTGTCAAAAAAATCGGGTTCCCCTTAGACAAACTTGGAACACCTGTAGAAGCAGGGACAATTACAGGAAAAATCAATAAGAAAGCTTCTGCGGAAACTGCAATTCCAGAGGGCATTCCGTTTGTAGCAACCGGCCACGACACTCAATTCGCGATTTTTGGATCAGGAGCTGAGAAAAATCAACCTGTTCTAAGTTCCGGAACTTGGGAAATACTAATGGTACGGGCTGAAACATTCAGATCGGGGAAAGAGCAGCTTGAAATGGGAATTACAACTGAACTTGACTCCAGACCTTATTTGTATAATATTGGTAACCAATGGATTGCGTCGGGAATACTTGAATGGGCTCGCAGAAATCTCTACGGAGAGGTTAAAGATGATGTTTATGAAGTAATGATTTCAGGAGCTGAAAAAGTCCCTTCCGGCTGCAATGGAGTTAAGGTAATTCCAAAATTCTATGAGGAGCTCAAAGGGAAACCCGGTGGCGGGATACTTGGTCTTACTATGGAATCAACCCGCGATGAGATATACCGTGCTATGCTCGAAGCACTTTCTGTAAGGCTGGTTGAAGGCAAGAAAGCTCTTGAGGCAGCCGGTGGTTTTAAAACTGAAAACATTCTGTGTGTTGGAGGAGGATCAAAAAACAGGCTCTGGAACCAGTTAAGAGCTAATTTCACAGGAGTTCCTCTGAAGATTATTGATCAGAAAGAATCTACAGTACTGGGTGCTTCATTGTTCGTTCAGGCTGCATGTGGGAATGCAACGTCGCCTGAGGAAGCACGTTCGGCTATTAATTATAAGACTGAAATTATAGAACCAAACTTCAAAATATTATGAGCATTTCCTACTACAATGGTAAGTTTCTTCCAAAAGACGAAGTTAAAATAAGTCCCGATGACCGTGGATTCCTTTTTGCAGATGGTGTTTACGAAGTTGTACGATGGTATGAAGGGTTTTTCTTTGATATGGACAGTCACCTTAGCAGACTTAAAAGAAGTTTGCGGGAGTTGCGTATAATCTGGAATGACGTGGAATTGTTCCCGGCCTTATCTCATGAATTGATAAAACAAAATAACCTGAAAAACGAGCCGGCAATGATATACCTACAGGTTACAAGGGGTGTTGCAAAGCGTTCTCACAATTTTCCGTCACCCGATGTTCCTCCAACCGTATATGCGTATGCCTGGGGATTTGTACCAGACAGCCTGTCAAAAGAATCGGGAATTAAAGTCATGTTAAAAGAGGATATCAGATGGAGCCGGTGTGATATTAAGTCTGTAGCTCTACTAGCTAACACACTAAGTTTTCAGGAAGCGTATCAGGTCGGATTGAAGGAATGTATATTTGTTCGTAACGGACTCATTACAGAAGGATCACATTCAAACATATTCTTCGTAATCGATGGAATGCTCTATACTCATCCGGAGACTAATCATGTACTTTCAGGAGTCACCCGTAAAAATATTTTAAGGATTGCACATGAGGCCGGTTTAAAAATCAGGGAGGAAGCTGTGCAGGAAAACAGGATCAGATTTATTAAAGAAGCCTTTATCTCAAATACATCTGCAGAAGTAACTCCTGTAACAGTTCTTGGAGGAAACACGATTGGAAACGGGGTTCCCGGACCAGTAACAAAGCTTATTCAGGAAAAATTTGACCGTGAAGTAAAAAACAAGCATGAAAATTAAGAAACATAGTTTTCTGATCTTTCTTATTTTTTTTCAGGCTGGTATCAGCTTTTCATTTACAGACAAAGATGATTTCTTCTCTATAATCATTTTACCTGACACACAACATTATTCTTCCAGTTTTCCTGAAATGTTTTATAAACAAATGAACTGGATTGTAGAAAACAAGAAAAACCTTAATATTCAGTATGTTGTTCAATTAGGCGACCTTACAGATAACAATAAAGAGTATGCCTGGGAAGTAGCGAGCAAATCATTCAAAATATTAGAAAATGCAGACGTTCCCTATTCAATTGTTTATGGAGACAATGACATGAAGAACCCGGATAAAAATTATTATGATGGGATCAGGCATACTGAATTGCTAAACCGATATTTCCCTGTTTCACGCTTCGATAAGCCTGAGTCATGGTGGAGAGGTGGATTTTTTGAAGCCGGGAAAATAGATAATTACTATTCCGTTTTTAAGTATAAGGATCATGAATTCCTTATCATGAGTCTTGAGATAGTGCCCAGAAGCACTGTACTTAACTGGGCCGATAATATAATCTCTCAGAATCCAACTGAAAAAGTTATAGTTGTAACACATGACTATATCGACAAAGACGGACAGCGTCTGGATGATTTAAAAAGTTTTGGTCTGGCAGGCCGAGACAAAACAGATAAACTGAAAGGAAACAATGCAGAGGAGGTGTTTGATAAACTTATTAAGAATAATCCCAATATTTTGATGGTATTATGTGGCCATAAAAATGGTGAGTTTCAAAAAGAAGTTAAAATAAAGAAGTCGAAGAATTCCGGAACATCCAAAGTATTGTATGAAATACTTAGCGATTACCAGGATGAAAAAGCAAAAGGGTCAAATGAAAGATCGGGAAACGGATTGCTGAGAGTGTTAAAATATTATCCTGAAAAGAATGAAATCTCATTAACCACTGTAAGTGCTCTAACCGGAGAAAGCAAGGCCGTAGAAGTACGCTTATATCCTGGAAAATAGCTTGGACAAAACGTTAATCATTACAGTAAATATCAAGTACTGCAGTTTTCTTTTTATAATCGATTCTCCGAATCCTGATCTTCAACACTGTTTTCCCAGTAAGTTCTGCCACATCCTTTAAAAGTTTTTGATTTTTATCAGGTTTAAGTAAGTCCAGTTTCTTATAAACAATTGAAAGTGTTTCCAATTTATGATTCATCAGGAACCGCTCAAGCAGATATGCTGAAAGAATAATAATAAAAATAAATTTGATTTCAGAATATTGGAAAGCGGTTTTAAAAATCTTCATTCGCAAAAAGCCTATATTTTTCTATATTTGCAGAAATTTACACATCACATGAGCAATCTGAATTTAAGTGAACAGGAGCAGATCAGGAGGGAATCTCTTGAAGAAATAAGGAAACTTGGTATTAACCCCTACCCTGCTGCTGAATATAAGACTACAGCTTTTGCACAGGATATTCTTGATAATTTTACTCCTGAGAAGAATAATTTCCAGGAGGTTTGTCTGGCTGGCAGGATAATGGGAAGACGAATAATGGGAAATGCCTCATTTGCAGAGCTGATGGACTCTTCAGGAAGGATTCAGATATATTTGCGTCGTGATGATGTTTGCCCCGCAGAAGATAAAACTATGTATAATACCGTTTTTAAACGTCTTCTGGATATTGGAGATATTATTGGTGTAAAAGGACATGTATTTACAACTCAGATGGGCGAGATAACTGTTCATGTTGAGGAGTTTACTGTTCTGAGTAAATCAGTTCGTCCGCTGCCGGTAGTAAAAGAAAAAGACGGAGTTTTGTTTGATGCCGTTACCGATCCGGAGATGCGTTATCGTCAGCGTTATGTTGATCTTATTGTCAATCCTCAGGTACGCGATGTATTCAGAAAAAGGACACAGATAATACAGTCGATGCGCGAACTTTTCAATTCAAGGGGTTATCTTGAGGTTGAAACGCCTATTCTTCAGCCAATTCCGGGAGGAGCAGCCGCAAGACCTTTTATAACTCATCATAATACTCTCGACATGCCTCTTTATCTGAGGGTAGCAAATGAACTTTACCTGAAGAGACTTATTGTTGGCGGTTTTGAAGGGGTATATGAATTTGCAAAGGATTTCCGTAACGAAGGTATGGACCGGACCCATAATCCCGAATTTACAGTTATGGAGATTTACATTGCTTATAAAGACTATAACTGGATGATGAGCTTTACTGAAGAGATGATTAAGAAAGCCGCTATGGATCTGCATGGGAAAACTGAGATTCCTTACGGCGACAAACTCATAAATCTTAATCCTCCGTTCAAAAGGATCAGCATGACTGATGCTATAAAAGAGAATACCGGCATCGATATTTCAGTTATGGATGAGGCCGGACTAAGAGCAGTTTGTGATAAACTGGATGTTCCTCATTCTCCGTCGATGGGAAAAGGGAAACTTATTGATGAGCTTTTCAGTGCAAAATGTGAACATAATTATATACAACCCACATTCATAATTGATTATCCAACAGAAACATCACCTCTTACAAAAATGCACCGAAGCAAACCAGGTGTTACTGAACGATTTGAGCTGATGATCAATGGAAAAGAGATAGCTAACGCTTATTCTGAATTAAATGATCCAATTGATCAGATGGAGAGGTTCCAGGATCAGCTGAAACTAACTGAAAAAGGCGACGATGAGGCTATGTTTATCGATCTCGATTTTGTCCGAGCACTCGAATATGGTATGCCTCCAACTTCCGGTTTGGGAATCGGCATTGACAGGTTAACTATGCTGTTAACTAATCAGTCGTCAATTCAGGATGTGCTCCTTTTCCCACAGATGAAACCTGAAAGTCAAAAATCAAAAGCCGAAAGTCAGAAGGAGGAATATCTGGGTATTGGTATTCCGGAGGAGTGGATAGAACCATTAAAAAAATTAGGGTATATTACAATTGCCAAACTTAAGGAGGTAGAGAAGCATACTAAGCTTCATCAGGATCTTTGCGGTTTTAATAAAAAGAATAAACTTGGACTGCAGAACCCCACACAGGATGAAGTCAAGGCCTGGCTCAACCTGAAATAAGAATAAATGTTTTACTTTTAAGAATTACTTAATAAATTTTAGGATTGGAATGAATTACGTGAAGAAAGTACTTAAGTTATCCGGAACCGGATTTACCAATGGACAATATTACGAGTCGATGAATCTTGCACTTAAAAGGCTGAATGATGAACACATGATGCTTCATTATCCTTTTTATGTAAGTGAAACCGATAGCTTTATGCAAGGGCAGAAAAACCTTACCGATTATTGCATTTCATTGCTTGAGCCTTTAAAAAATAAAGAAGTTCTGGATATTGGATGTGGTAACGGGGTTCAGGCACTTTATATAAACTGTGTCCATCATCCGTTAAGCCTGACGGGAATTGACCTCAACGAAGCAAACATTATAATTGCTGAGTATGAGAAAGAGCGTGCAGGGGCTAATAATGTCAGATTTCTTATAGATAATGCTCAAAACCTTACTAATATCCCTTCCAATTCTGTTGATGTTCTTCTTAACATAGAGAGTGCATTTCATTATCCCGATAAAACAGCATTTCTAAATGAAGTTAACCGGGTTCTTAAACCGGGAGGACAATTCCTTATAGCTGACCTTTTAACCAGGCGTAAAAAGGGTGAGGGGTTTATGAAAATCTGGGGAAAGAAGATGGTTCATCATTTCTGGAATATAAAACGATATGATGAAGAGTTTGAAAAATCTGCACTGGAAATCACCCACCGGGAGGATATATCACAACAGGTGATGAAAGGATGGAGCTTGTACCGCAACTGGCTTCCAAAAATTAAGATGAAAGGATTTTTCTCTAATGTCGCTTTCCGGATATTCTATGTTATTAATGTAAGACTTAACATACATTTTTTGCGCGGCCGACAACAATATTTTATCTTTGTAGGCTATAAACCAGCTAAATAGCTCTTTAAAAGATCCTAAAAGTTCTGATTCTTTATTACCATAAAAACTCCGAATTTTACCATTTCCCATAATCCTTCGGATTTATTTTTGCAGAAAAATAAATTACTCCGATTATGAAGAAAATAGTTTTATTATCTCTTGCAGTTATTGGCATCTCTTTGGGTTGCAAAAAAACAGACCCTGCAGTTCCAATTCAATCTCAGGTATATGAGGTAAATTCTACAGGTTCAACTACCTGGAAATACTTTAGTTTCGCAAAAAACGACACCATTACCGTTTTAAACCCTTCCACATCTGCTGAGTGGGATCTTGCTTTTCAACGTTACAGGATCAAAACCAACGGAGGAAAATCAGGTACTGCTTCAGGAAGTGCAGCTAATTCATATCTTAAAGGCCAGACCGGATTTGATGCCTTAAAGCTGGTTTCAGATACAGCAACATTTGTGACTGACAATGATATTCTGATCGCAGTTCAGCTAGGGTATGCAACTTATACAGTTAATCCGAAAATATATACCTGGTTTACAATGGAACTAGCAACCCAGGGAACACAAATTGTACCAACAGACTATGTATATGTAGTTAAAACAGGTTCCGGCAAATATGCAAAAGTCTGGTTTAAAAGCTATTACAGTGCTGCCAATGTATCCGGATATGTTACCATTCAGTACAAATATCAACCTGATGGGTCAAAAAATCTTGAATAAATGCTTCTGACTAACTCATGAAATTATATCTGATTGTTATTTTTCTATTAATACCGGCTGCCATTTATTCTCAGTTGGCAAATATCTCCGGGCATGTTACTTTAACTGACAACACCTCCGGTACAGGTGCAACTATTGTAATTCAGGGAACAACACTTGGAACAGTGACTGATAAAAACGGATTTTATTATATTGATAAGATTAAACCCGGAACCTATACGCTAAGGGTTTCTCTCCTCGGTTACGAAACGCATCAGGTATCAATAGCAATTCAGAAGGGAAATAATAATTCAGATTTTATTCTAGCTGAATCGAATATAAATTTAAATGAAGTTGTAGTGACAGGAACAAGATCAGAAAAGACTCTGAAAAATGTTCCAGTTCTCACACAGGTAATAAGTGCCCCTCAGATGCTTAACCTGGGTATAACTACTGTCACCGGGGCTTTACAGAATATGGTTCCGGGTCTTGATGTGACACAGTTTGGAACGCGAACTTCAATAACTATGCAGGGCATGGACGCAAAATATGTTCTGTTCCTGATTGATGGAGAAAGAATTGCCGGGGAGGTCAATGGCGATATCGATTATTCGATGCTCAACCTTGAGAATATTGACCGGATCGAAGTGATCAAAGGGGCTTCTTCATCGCTATACGGTTCAAATGCCATTGGAGGTGTTATTAATATCATCACTAAAAAAATAACCGAACCATTTGACGCAAAGATCTATTCGCGCTATTCAAAATACAATGAATTATTCTCTGGTGGCGGCATAGGTTTAAAGAAAGGAATCCTGGGATCCCGTACGAGTTTCAATTACAGTCGTACTGATGGTTACGATGTTACACCTGAGAGTCCTCACGACTGGACACAGAATCCATATTCTTCATTCAGCATTAATCAGAAATTCGAAGTAACACCCTCATCCCGTCTTTCTATTGTTCCTTACTTCGGATATTATCAGTTTAGCAGGGGAAATGTGAGCGCCCGTCCGGCTCATGATCTGTATCAGGATCTTAATTCCGGATTAAAGGGGCAGTATTATCTTGGAAAACATTCATTTGATTTTTCATACTACCGTGACCGTTACAATACCTTCAATGTACTTGAACTTCTGAACAATAAAAAAGATGTGGTGTCCTATGATATCATTCAGACCCTGAGAACGCAGGGCAATTTTCATCTTTCAGATAATAATAATCTGGTTGCAGGTCTGGAATATAATTATGAGAATCTGTATTCAATAAGAAATGAAGGAGGATTAAAAGGTGAAGGAGAAGCTGTGTTTTATGCTCAGGAAGATCTTCGTTTGGGAGCCAGGTGGAACATTGTGACCGGCATAAGGGCAAGCAGTCACAGCAGTTATGGATTTCATGCCGCTCCAAAAATATCTGTAATGTTTAAACCCGGAGTATTAAATTTCAGAGCCTCGGTGGGAACCGGTTTTCGTTCTCCATCGTTAAAAGAATTATTCATGAATTTTGATCATTTCGGCGAATGGTACATAATCGGGAATGAGCAACTGAAACCTGAATCATCTAAATATATCTCAGGATCTGTGGAGTTTTCAAAACCACGTAACAATTCATCTCTTACTGTTTACAGAAATGAACTGTCAAATATGATAACAGACAGATGGCTACCCGATTCAGTGCAACTGACCCGTCAGTACCAGAACGTTGCCAGCGCTTCAGTATATGGCATTGATTTTATATCGAAACAGAAGATTTGCAAAGGGCTTTGGATCAGTTCAGGATACAGCTACGTACATTCGCATGATAATCAGACAAATCTCCAGTTATACGGAACTACAAAACATTCAGGAAACTTATCTGCTGATTATAATTTCAGAAAAAAAGACTATTCTTTCACAGCTCAGCTCTATTGCAAACTTATGGGTGAAAAGTTTTATGAAATAACTACTGATGGCACCTCACGCGACAGACCATACAGTCTGTGGAGGTTAACCATTTCTCAGGAGTACAAATGGATGCGAATATCAACAGGGGTGGATGATTTATTCAACTTGGTAATCCCTCAGAATATTAATTTCATTTCTCCCGGCAGGCGCTTTTTTGTTGGTTTAAATGTCGATTTCGGCAAAATCAGATAATAGGATTTCTCTAATATATCATGTTTTCATTCGTTCATCTAATATTTATGTATTTTTGCCCCACTAAATAAAAGGGAAATTGCATCAGGATCACCAGAACGAGAAACCTCTTTATCACTTTAGTTTCCTGAAGGATATTAAAGTATATGGAATTTATTACAATTCCTTAGCAAGATATCTGTGCCAATATCCATTTCTTAGAAAAGAACATTTTCATGATTTCTATTCTGTTCTTTTATTTACCAAAGGTGAAGGTACTATCAGAATAAATAATGAGGCCTATCCTATTCATCCTCAAACTATTTGTCTTATTGCCCCAAACCAAACCCATTCATTTGAGGAACTTGGAAAGGCTGAAGGAATAGTCTTCACCTTTTGTCAGGATTTTTATGTTGAAGAATTCAGCTTTATACGTTTGCTGAATTTATTTTCCTATACCTCTTCAATTGATAAGAAGGTCAGCAATTCCTGTATCAATTTAGCTGAATCAGATTATCCGCGTGTATCAGATATAATGAAATCTGTGAGTTATGAATACGAATCCTTCACTACTGATAATAATTCGGCAGTTATAATCCGATCCCTTTTAAATATATTGCTTTTAAAACTTACTGAATTATACGAAGGGAAATCAGATAAATCAGTTAACTCAAATTGTAATCTTATCCATTCATTGTCAAACCTTGTAGATTCATCTTTTATTCAGGAACAACAAGTAAGCTTTTACGCTTCAGCATTAAATATTTCAGAAAAGCAATTAAATGATATTTGTCACAGACATTTCAACTGCGGATTAAAGAAGATATTGCAAGACCGACTTATGCAGGAGACCAGAAAATTACTCCTCTCAACGGAATTATCTGTTGGCGAGATTGCGTATAAGTTGAATTTTGAGGATAATTCATATTTCAATAAGGTATTCAAAAAAGAAATAGGTATTACTCCTAAATCTTTTCGCGATATGCACAAAAAAATATTTGAAAACCGGGAAAATAAAATAAGCAGAGAGAGATTAGCAAGTTAATCTCAGGTATTACAATCGTACTTACCTGAAATATTTCCATTATCTTTGAAGTGTTACGCTATTAATCTTTTACCTTATGCTTAACCTTCTGAAACATCCTCTGTTGACACATAAACTTGCGCTTTTACGCCGTAAGGAAACCTGCACAAAAGATTTTCGTGAAACGCTCGGAGAAATTGCCGGCTTAATGGCATACGAGATAACCCGCGATCTACCTGTCAGAGATATTACTATCGAAACCCCAATTGGAATATGTAACACACAGGAACTTGCTATGGATGTAGTATTGGTTCCGGTGTTAAGAGCCGGGTTAGGAATGGTTGGCGGGATCTCCAATCTCCTGCCAAATGCAAGAATAGGTCACATAGGTATGTATCGTGATCATGTTACCCTCAAACCGATGACATATTACTCCAAATTCCCTGATAATCTTCCCAATGCAATAGTAATGGTTCTCGACCCGATGCTTGCAACCGGAGGAAGTTCGACTGACGCAATTCAGGTTTTGAAAGATCACGGGGCAAAGAGCATAAAGCTTGTCTGCATTGTCGGAGCACCTAAAGGGGTTGAACGAATTATGAAAGATCATCCGGATGTACAGATCTATCTGGCTGGGATGGATGAAAAACTCAATGAAAACGGATATATTGTTCCCGGTTTGGGCGATGCGGGTGACAGGCTGTTCGGAACAAAATAAAAATCTGGTTTTTTAAGCTCATCATCATCAAACACAAAACCTTTTACAATAAATTCTTAAATAGTTGAATCAGGGTCGGGTTCTCTTTCTCAGCACACTTTCAGCTTATTTGTTTTATTTTAGTACATTTATTTGTTTCAATATAAAACATTTGCTATTTTTGTTATTGAATAAATATATGAAACAGGCATCATGAACATTAAACTGTCGCAAAAACAAATAGGAAAACGCATCGCCGAAATTCGTAAATTGAAGGGGCTGTCGCAGGAAGACTTATCAATTAGTGTAAGGATTTCCAGACCTTCATTAACTCAAATTGAGCTTGGCAACAGGAGTGTAAATATCCTGGAGTTGCAAAGATTGTCAGGTATTCTGGGCTTCTCTCTGGATGAATTTATGTCTGAAGACTTCATGGTCTCTCAAGATGTACAAAGTATCACCGGGAAGAAGTCAAAGAAAACTGAAGAACGAATTTCTGTTCCGGCTTTACAAGTCGACAAATTTAAAAACGTGTTACTTTACATTTTAGAAAGATGTGCGGGGAAATCGAATGTTGGTGAAACTGTACTTTACAAGCTGCTCTACTTTTCCGATTTCAATTATTATGAGTTATACGAAGAACAATTGACTGGTGCAACGTATCGAAAATTGCCTTTTGGTCCTGTGCCACAAAAGATGGACACAATTATAAATCAAATGATTGGCAATTTTCAGATTCAAAGAGTAAAAACCATTTATCACGGTTATTCACAAATACGATACCTTCCATTGGAAAAGCCGGATTTAACTGAATTGAAAGCCAGCGAAAAAGAAATCATCGACAGGGTTATTGAACAAATGAGCGATTGGTCGGCAGCTGCTATAAGCAATTATTCTCATAAAGACCTACCCTGGTTAGCGTCAAAAGAAGGAGAAGAAATTAATTATGAATTAGTATTTTACAGGGATTCTCCTTTCTCTGTAAGAAATTATGGAAACGAAATTGAAGAACAATGACCTTCGATGAACTAACTCCATTTAAAAAGGATTTAAAATCTCTTCTAAAAAAATTCAGAACGTTGAATGATGATTTGGACATTATGAAAAAAGTCCTGGAAGTCTTGCCCGACGAAAGAACTCCATTCAGCTTTCGTATTGATAATCTGGGATTGAAAACCTGTGTAATAAAAGTAAAAAAAATTGCATGCAAAGCCTTAAAAGGGCGTGGAGTAAATTCGGGTCTGAGATTGATTTATGCGTACTTTCAGGAAGAAAATAGAATAATCTTTATAGAACTCTATCATAAGAACGATAAAGAAAACGAGGACAGGCAGCGGATTATTGACAATTTTAAATAGTTGAAGGATCGTTGCCTAATTGTGTCCCTTGGCTTACAAAGAAGGAACCTGAAGTATCAGTTTCAGGTTATGCCAACGACAGTTTGTTTGAGACAAGATAATTGCACCGTTATGCTATTAAACCATTTCTCCTAAACAATATTTCATTAAGTCTGTTTACCTAGGGTATGCCAACCGAAAATGTTATTGAAGTCAAAGATGTCTGGAAATCATTTAAAACAGTCCAGGCCGTTAAAGGTATTAGTCTTAAGATACCTAAAGGTCAGTTTATTGCTATCCTCGGACCTAACGGAGCCGGGAAAACCACTATGGTTGAGATGATTGAAGGAATTCAGAAGCCCGACAAAGGGGAAATTACAATTATGGGAAAAAAGTGGAAAGGAAATGAGGATGAACTCCACCGCCTTATTGGTCTTTCACTTCAGGAAACAAGATTTATTGATAAACTAAGGGTTTCCGAGACTTTGCAACTTTTTGCGGGCTTTTTTAACCTTGGAATGGACCGGGTTAACGAAATAATTGATATTATAGGTCTTTCTGAAAAGAGAAAATCGTATGTTGTTAATCTTTCAGGCGGACAAAGACAGCGGCTGGCAATCGGAATCGCTCTTTTAAATAAACCGGCTATTCTCCTACTCGATGAACCAACAACCGGGCTAGATCCAAATGCCAGGAGAGAGATCTGGGAAATTCTGCATGGACTTAAGGAAAAAGAAGGAACTTCAATGATTCTGACCACTCATTATATGGAAGAAGCCGAAAACCTCTGTGACTACATAATAATAATGGATAACGGAGTAATTCTGAAAGAGGGAACCCTTGAACAGCTTCTTGAAGATGTCCCTTACAGAGTGGAACACCGGTATAAAACTCTTGATGATCTGTTTGTTTCACTAACAGGGAGGAAGATAAATGAATAGCTGGTTCAGATTAAATCAGCTTTGGCAGCTGATCTTAGCCCTGTTCAGGGAAATAATCCGCGAACCAGGAGTGCTTTTCTGGGGAATACTCTTTCCTATCCTGATGTCAGTCGGACTAGGACTTGCCTTTACAAAAAAAACTGACGTAATCCGTAAAGTTGCAGTCATCAATAGTTCTGAACGATCAATAACACTATCTGACATAAATGTTATAGAAGATTTTCTCCTGAAGAGTTGCGAAAAGAACAATTCCCCCGATAAGAAAGCCTGGCAGTGGAAATATAAAAAAAAAGATGAAAAGCTGGGGAATTCAATTTTCCTGTTCTACAATATGGAATGGGATGATGCAATGAAGTTTCTTAAAAGAGGAACAATAAACCTTCTTATTACAGGGCAGAATAACTCTGTTGAATACCATTTCGATCCTATGAATGCCGATGCAGAACTAACATTTCTGAAGCTCAGCAGTATTATTGGAAAAGGTGAAATAATCTCTGCTGAAAGCAATTCAGAAATTAAACCTCTCACAGTTACAGGTACCAGATATATCGATTTCCTGGTACCCGGTCTGATAGGCATGGGTGTTATGATGTCGAGTATGTGGGGGATCAGTTATGGGATAATTGAGAAGAGGTCCAAGAAACTTTTACGAAGACTGGTTGCAACACCGATGAGAAAATCCCATTTCCTTATTGCACTTATAACTGTAAGGATAACAATGAATTTCATCGAATCATCGGTACTCCTAATATTCTCTCTCATTGCATTTAAAATGACTATCCAGGGGGACATTTCAGCCCTAATATTAACTTTCCTGGCCGGGAATATTGCATTCGCAGGGATAGCAGTCTTTGCCTCATCACATACATCAAATACAGAAGTTGGTAATGGCATAATAAATTTTGTTGTCTTTCCGATGATGATCCTTTCAGGAATTTTCTTTAGTTATCAGAACTTCCCTGACTGGAGCCTGCCGGTAATCAGAAATCTTCCTCTTACAATGCTAACTGACGGGATAAGAAGTATTTTCAATGAAGGGGCGGGATATCATGAATTAGCTCTGCCGATATTTATTATGATAGCTGTTGGGGTTGTGTTTTTCTCTGTAGGCTTGAAGATATTTAAGTGGCATTAAATATTTTTCATTTTCCATGCAACATTTCATTTTACATCCTGTCTTTATTTCGGATTTGAGTAGAAACCTAATTAAAGAAGAAAGATGAAAAGCCTGAGAATTCTAACTATCACTATTGCAATCCTGAGTATTTCAGCCTGCACACATGCACAATGGAAGAAGACTGTTCATGGTAACGGAAACGTTGTTACAAAAGAAAGAAAAGCGGAAAACTTTACCGGAATAAATTGCAGTACCGGAATTGATGTTTATCTGAAACAGGGTAATAATGAGTCAATATCTGTCGAAGCTGATGAAAATCTTCAGGAATATATTCTTACCGAAGTCAGAGGTGGGGTTCTTCATGTTTATACAGAAGCAAATATTCGTGAAGCTGAGAAAAAAAGAGTTTATGTAACAATGAAAGACATTACTTCTGTCAGAACCAGCAGTGCAGGTGATATTAAAGGCGAATCTCCGATTAAATGCGACAAGCTTGAACTGTCAGCCAGCAGTGCCGGGGACATTAAACTCGATGTATCTGCAAAAGAAATTAATATTGATATAAGCAGTTCAGGAGACATAACGCTGACCGGATCTACTGACGTCCTTGAAGCAGATCTCAGCAGTGCAGGTGATCTGAATGCTTATGACCTGGCAGCCAGGGAAGCAAATGTTTCAGCATCAAGTGCAGGAGATGCTGACGTTAATGTTTTAGAAAAAATTACAGCCAGATCATCAAGTGCCGGAGATATTAACTACCGTGGTAATCCAAAATATGTCGACGCACATTCATCAAGTGCCGGAGGAGTTCACAAAAGATAGCTTCAAATCAATATATCTTCCCAACATTATTAAAAGCCGCCGGTTCATCTCCGACGGCTTTTTTTATTTAACTTTGTAATACAGTTCCAATATAGATAAAAATGATAACCAGAATATAACTTTTGATTAAAATGAAGGAAAACTTAACCATCAATCTGAAAAATGCAAACGGCTTTATCTCTGGTGAAGAGGTCTTAGCTCTTGCGCAGCAATCAGTAAGACATCTCGATTCGCTAAATGCAGGCACCGGACCCGGAAATGATTTCCTGGGATGGCTTTCACTCCCCGATGATATTCTCTCCCAGCTTGACAGAATAGAGAAGATTGCCAAAAAACTTAGGGATGTTACCGATACAACTATTGTAATTGGAATCGGAGGATCATATCTGGGCGCCAGAGCAGTTATTGAAGCTCTTTCCCATTCATTCTCCCCTCTGCTAAGAACAAAACACCATGATATGATTTTTGCAGGTCAGAATATCTGCGAAGATTATATGTCTGAGCTGCTTGAATTACTCGACGGAAAAAACTATTCGATCATTGCAATTTCAAAATCAGGAACCACTACTGAGCCTGCAATTGCTTTCAGGATGCTAAAAGATCATCTGGAGAGAAAGATAGGAAAACCATTGGCAGCAGACAGGATTATTGCAATCACCGATGCAAAAAAAGGAGCTCTCAGGTCAATGGCTGAAACACATGGTTATGAAACTTTCGTGATCCCCGATAATATCGGAGGCAGGTATTCTGTACTTACTCCTGTCGGTCTCCTTCCTATAGCTGTCAGCGGGCTGGATATCAGAATGCTGGTGAAAGGAGCAAAAGCGATGGAAGAATTAACAAGAATGAATAAAAAAGCAGCTGCCAATCCTTCTCTTTTATATGCAGCAGCCAGAAACCTGCTTCTCCAGAGCGGTAAATCAATAGAGATTATGGTTGGCTTTACTCCTAAGCTCCATTTCATGTCTGAATGGTGGAAACAATTATACGGCGAGAGTGAAGGAAAAGACGGAAAAGGGATCTTTCCTGCTTCTGTTGACATGACAACTGATCTTCATTCCATGGGTCAGTACATTCAGGATGGTCAGAGAATTCTTTTTGAAACAATGATATCTGTAAAAACCCCGGCTAGAAGACTTACAATACCTTTGGAAAAAGATGATTCAGATCAGCTTAATTATCTGGCTGGGAAAAGGCTCTCAGAAGTAAACCATAATGCAGAAATGGGAACTACTCTGGCTCACAACGATGGAAATGTTCCAATTTTAACCATTAACATTCCTTTGCTAGATGAATATTATACCGGCCAATTGATCTATTTCTTTGAAATGGCCTGTGCAATCAGCGGTTACATTCTTGATGTTAACCCCTTCGATCAACCGGGTGTTGAAGCATATAAAGCCAATATGTTCGCATTGCTTAATAAACCAGGATTTGAAGAAGCTGGAAAGAAAATAAGAAAAAGATTATAGAACTTTAATACTTTGTCGCTGGCGCGAATTTGTAATTCGTGCCATAAAAAATAACAAGCACGGATTATAAATCCGCGCTAGCGAAGTTTGAAGAAGCCGGAAAAAAGCTAAGAAAAAGATTATAGAACTATAATACCACCTGCATGAAAAACCTTAAAAACTACCTATTCCTGGCCATTGTCGCAATTCTTTCATTATCGCTTGGCAGCTGTAAAAAATGGAGTGAATCGGGAACCGGGTCCCTCAGGATCGTGATAAACAAAGATGGGCAGACGCTTGGTTACGATACAACCTCGAGGGTCAAACTACTTACAGTTAATGGTTTGGCCTTCAAAGATCTTAACAAAAACGGAAAGCTCGACATTTATGAAGATTGGCGTATAAGTGCTGAAGAACGTGCAAAAGATCTGGCATCAAAAATGACAGTCGAGCAGATTGCCGGACTTATGCTTTATAGTGCGCACCAGGCAATTCCATCAGGAAATACCAGATTTGGAGCCAGCACTTATAATGGTAAACCATATTCTGAAAGCGGGGCAAAACCTTCAGATCTGAGCGATCAGCAAATCACATTCCTCACCAAAGATAATCTGCGTCATATATTGATTACCTCTGTGGAAAGTCCTGAAGTAGCTGCTTTTTGGAATAACAAGGTACAGGCATTATGCGAAAGTATAGGTATGGGTATTCCTGCAAATAACAGTTCAGATCCAAGGCATCGTTCTGCTTCGGATGTAGAATATAATGTTGGTTCCGCCGGACAAATCTCAATGTGGCCGGGGTCACTCGGGATGGCAGCCACATTCGATCCGTCTATTGTTAAAACATTTGGACAGATTGCTGCAAAAGAATATCGTGCTCTGGGCATTTCAACTGCCTTATCACCACAAATTGATCTGGCTACAGAACCTCGTTGGGCAAGGGTAAATGGAACATTCGGTGAAAATCCTAAACTTACGGCAGACATGGCCCGCGCTTATGTTGATGGTTTCCAGACTTCATTGGGGGACAAAGCAATAGCCGGCGGATGGGGATATACAAGTGTAAATACAATGATAAAACACTGGCCGGGCGGCGGTCCTGAAGAAGGCGGACGTGATGCACATTATTCCTTTGGAAAATACGCTGTATATCCGGGAAACAACCTTGCATCGCATCTTATTCCATTTACTGAAGGTGCACTTAAACTTGAAGGCGAAACAAAAATGGCTTCAGCAGTAATGCCTTACTACACAATATCTACTGGTATTGATAAAACAAACAATGAAAATGTCGGCAACAGCTTTAACAAATATCTTATTAACGATCTTCTCAGGGGTAAATATGGATTTGACGGAGTAGTGTGCACCGACTGGGGGGTTACAAAGGATGAAACAGCAGTTGATGGTTTTGGAACTACCTGCTGGGGAGTCGAAACGTTATCCGTAGCAGAGAGACATTACAAGATTATAATGGCCGGCGTTGACCAGTTTGGAGGCAACAATGATGCTAGTCCTGTAGTAGAAGCGTATAAAATGGGGGTAAAAGAACACGGGGAAGCGTTTATGAGAGCACGCATGGAAAGATATTGCTAGCATGGATCGCAACCTAGCAAATGGCACGGATTGTAAATTAAAAAAGGGGTTTGTGAGACCCCCTTTTTTTCTTATTTCTTTCCGCCCTTCAGCTTATGTTTCTTCACAAACTCTTCAATAACCTGCGTCAGGTTTGGTTCTCCAATCTCCTGAAGATCATAATAAACCCTTGTATTTGGTTTCTTTATTTTTATAATCCTGTTAAGATCGATTGGTGTTGCAATAATCACACTGTCGCAATCGGTATTGTTGATTGTAGTTTCGAGGTCTTTTAACTGCTGTTTTCCATATCCCATTGCAGGAAGAAGTGTGCCGATATTCGGATATTGCTTGAATGTATCGCTCAGTCTTCCAACTGTAAATGGACGAGGGTCAATAAGTTCTGCGGCACCGAATTTACGGGCAGCTACAACACCAGCACCTATTTTCATTTCTCCGTGTGTTAGGGTTGGTCCATCCTCAACAACAAGGACTCTTTTTCCTCTTATTAAGGAAAGATCATCGACTTTTATTGGGGAAGCGCCATCGACAACAAGAGCTTTCGGATTGACTTTTTCAATACTTTCCCTTACAATCTGAATTGCTTCAGGAGCTGCACTATCCATTTTGTTAATCACAACAACATCAGCAATACGTAAAGTTACTTCGCCGGGGTAATATTTTAATTCATGGCCTGCACGGTGAGGGTCAGTAACTGTTATCATAAGGTCGGGCTTATAGAATGGGAAGTCGTTATTCCCTCCATCCCATAGTATAACATCGCAGCCGGAAGGATCTTTTTCAGCTGCACGTACAATTGCCTCATAATCAACGCCTGCATAAATCACATTTCCACGTACAACATGAGGTTCATACTCTTCCATTTCCTCAACGGTGCATTTATGTTTTTCAAGATCTTTTATAACTGCAAATCGCTGTACTTTCTGTTCATTAAGGTCGCCATAAGGCATCGGATGCCTGATTGCAACAACTTTCAGTCCTTTCTCCATAAGAAGTTCAATAACCCTTCTGGATGTCTGGCTCTTGCCGCAACCTGTTCTGATTGCACCTACAGCAATCATAGGTTTTGTGCTTTTTACCATTGTATCATCTGGACCAAGAAGTACAAAATTTGCGCCAGCTGCATTTACAATGGCACTTACAGACATTACTTTCTGATATGTAACATCGCTGTAAGAAAACACACAATCATTAACCTTATATTTTTTAATCAGGTCAGGAAGGTTTTCTTCAGCAAAAATTGGAATTCCGTCTGGATACAACTTACCAGCAAGCTCTTTTGGATACTTTCTCCCGTCAATATCGGGTATCTGGGCCGCTGTAAATGCTACAACATTATAAGATGCATTATCTCTGTAACAGGTATTGAAATTATGAAAGTCGCGACCTGCTGCACCAATTATGATGACGTTTTTTTTAGTCATAAATCCTCCTTGTTTTTTGAAATTTATTTGATTCGAAAGAATTTTCATTTTTAAATGAATGAACAAATGTATAATTTGCATGACGAAATTCCGAGCATTTTATGGTATTTTTTAAAATGCCTTTTTTACGCTTTAATTTCCTGATTAATAATCTTTTAGTGTCGTTTTTTATATGATCTGAAAACATGTTAAAGAAAATGTTTTCTTCAAGATAAGGTATATGGCAAATTCTTTGTACTATTATGACATGTTATGAATGTGCTGGCTCACATATATCTTTCCGGTGATTCCGATAAAATAATCATTGGTAATTACATAGGAGATTATGTGAAAGGGAAAGACTATCTCAAATACCCCGATCTTATCAGAAAAGGCATTATCCTCCATCGTCATATTGATGGATTTACCGATAGTCATCCTGTTGTACACCGCAGTAAAATATTCTTCACAAGGAAATATCATAAATATGCAGGTGTAATCACAGATATTATCTACGATCACTTTCTGACAAAGGAGTGGGACTTTTTTTCAAGGAGACCCCTTGAAAGTGTTACTTATAATTTTTACCGCGCACTTGTTAATAATTATGAAATCATGCCTGAGAATGTAAGGGAAATGATGCCATTTTTCATAATTAACAACTGGATAGAATCTTACCAGACAAAAAACGGTATACGTCATGTATTGAATACCCTGAGTAAACGTTCAACTCTTCCGAACGAAACAAGATTCGCCATGCAGGCACTCAATAAAAACTATTACTCGCTTCAGGATGATTTTATGGAATTTTTTCCTCAGCTGATTGACTACGTCGAAAAGGATTTTGGTATAGAGATCTCTCACCGGATGTCGATACCATTTTAATTACACCAGGTATTCCGTGCGGCTGGCATCAAGACGCAGGAAAATAAACAAAAGAATAGTAAACCCCCATAATGAGCTTCCTCCATAACTAAAGAATGGTAAGGGGATTCCTATCACTGGTACTATCCCAATTGCCATACCTATATTTATAAAGAAATGAATAAAGATTATTGAAACAACGGAATATCCGTATATCCGTGAAAAGACAGACCGCTGCCTTTCTGCAAGGAATATCAGTCTGAAGAGCAGAATCAGATACATCCCAATTACCATTAAAGAACCCAGAAAACCCCATTCCTCACCAATTGTGCAGAAGATAAAATCGGAACTCTGCTTGGGAACAAATTTAAACTTAGTCTGAGTGCCCTGCAAAAAGCCCTTACCACTGAATCCGCCTGAACCTATAGAGATTATTGACTGATTAACATTATATCCTGTTCCATGTGTATCTGATTTTATTCCAAGCAGAATATTCACCCTGTCTTTCTGATGAGCCGGGAGCAAATTATTAAAAGTATAATCGACAGAATTTACAAACAGGATACTTCCAACGAGAAACAAATAAACGATCAGAACAGCTCCTGCTTTTTTTGCATAAATATAATATGCATATGCTAAACCTGAAAGTATAAGGGATATAAAGATAACATTCTCATTACCAATGATTTTAAATACGTAATGATCAAGCAGATACATTATTGATGTAATAATTATAAAAATCCCTGATCCCACCAGACACAGTTTCCATTTTCTCGTAGCAAACCATACAAGCAGAACTGCTATTATTATAAGTGCAAAAGTAAGGTATAGATTATTCATAATGAGAGTGAGGAAGAATAGAACTATCATCAGCAAACCAGTGACAAAAATGTATGGACTCATTCCTTCCCTGAAAAGAACGAAATACAGTGAAAAATAAACAACGGTTGAACCCATGTCAGGCTGTAAAGCCGTAAGTAAAGCGGGAAAAATAATTATAGCTGATGCAGAAAGTATTACATTAAGTTTTGTCAGATCCTGCCTTTTGGTATTTAAGTAGCTTGCAAGGGCCAGTGCCGTTGCAAACTTTGCCAGTTCTGAGGGCTGAAGACTTAATCCCCCAAATTCGAACCACGATCTGGCGCCATTAATCTCCTTACCGAATATCAGAACAAGAATTAGAAGCAGACAGAGAAATCCATATATAAACCAGGAAAAAAAGAAGTAGAACCTGTTATCGATAATCACTACAAAAATTGCCAGAACAAGTGATGCTGTGATCCATACAAACTGCTTTCCGTAACGCTGCGACAGATCGAGTATTCCTGACCTTTCTTCATTATACACAGCAGCATAGATATTGAACCACCCCAAAATGACCAGCACCAGGAACAGCACAATTGAGATTTTATCTATCCCTTTCAATAAATTTACACTCCGTTTCACTTGCTCATCAGATCAAGGTTAAGTATGCTTTGTTCCCTTTCTTTGTTTGTTATCTCGCCTTTAAGATATTTTTCTATCATCAGACTGGCAATAGGAGCAGCATAAGTTGCTCCAAAACCCGCATTTTCAACGTATACGGCAATTGCTATCTTAGGATCATCCTTCGGAGCAAATGCTATGAATATTGAGTGGTCTTTCCCGTGTGAATTCTGAGCTGTCCCGGTTTTACCGCAAACAATGATGTCCTTCAAGGCAGCAATAGTTCCTGTCCCTTCCTTTACTGCCGCCTCCATTCCACGAATTATGCTTTCAAAATTAGCGGTATCAATACTAATTTTATGCCTGGTTGTAAATCGCTGATCAATAACATGTTCAACACCAACAGATTTTATGATATGAGGTGTATAATAATATCCCTTATTGGCAATAGCAGCTGTCATATTAGCCATCTGCAACGGGGTTGTACCAACCTCCCCCTGCCCTATTGCCATTGAAATTACCGTAAGGGCTTTCCATTTATTCTGGCCATAAAATTTGTCGAAATATGTGGTAGCCGGAATGAACCCTGATAATTCATTTACGAAATCAGTTCCGAGTTTGCCGCCAAACCCAAACTCATTCAGATATTCCTTCCACTTTTCATAAGCTGCTGAAACCGAAGGATATTTTGGATTTTCAAGTACTCTTCTGTATACCTGACAAAAATAAGCATTGCATGAGATCATAATTGCATCTTCAAGGCTCAGAGGAGATCTGTGTGAATGACATCCTATAAAAAGATAACCGTTGTTACAGCCAAATAATGTTGAAGGGGTAATCACCTGTTCCTGAAGAGCTATCAGTCCATTTACCGGTTTAAAAGTAGAACCCGGAGGATATGAGGCCATAAGAGCCCTGTTAAACAATGGCTTAACAGTATCCACCAATAAATTTGCATAGTTATCGGTTCTTATCCTTCCCACTAGTAATGCCGGATCGTAATTAGGTGAAGAGATCAGTGCAAGGACTTCTCCGGTTTTAGGCTCGATGGCAACTATGCTCCCCCTTTTATTCTTCATCAGAAGTTCTCCGTATTCCTGAAGGTCCAGATCTATTCCTGATACTATATCTTCGCCCTGAACAGCCGTCGTGTCCATCTTACCTTCTTCATAAGACCCTTTTATACGGCTGTAAACGTCAACAAGGTAGATCTTGACTCCACGCCTGCCTCTGAGTTCTTTTTCATAGGCTTCTTCGATTCCAAGTTTACCAATATAATCACCCGGCTTATAATAAGGGTCCTTCCTGATTATTCCATCATCAACTTCACTGACATATCCCAGAAGGTGAGCACCAACTGGCTTTGCATACTTCCGAAGTGTTCTCGGCTGGACATAAAAACCGGGAAATAAGAACATCTTCTCCTGAAGCCTTGCATAAGTCTCGACTGAAATTTGTTTCAGGAATACAGAAGGTGCCTTTTTCTGATAATTAATTGCCGCTTTAATGCGATCTCTGAAATACTGATTGCTTATTCCCAAAAATTTGCAAAATGCGGTTGTATCAATATTTTTAGAAATCTGGGAAGGTACTACCATAAGATCGTAAGCGGCCTGATTGAATACAACAAGTTTTCCGTTTCTGTCATATATCAATCCACGTGCAGGATACTGAGTAACATACCTGAGAACATTATTATCTGCAGATATCCTGTATGAATCACTAACTACCTGAATAATAAATAACCTGATTATCAAACCCAAAGAAGCAATCACGATGAGAGCCATAATAACATATTTCCTGTTAATGAATGCATCCTTCATGATCTGATCTTTTATTTCCCTCTTCTGTAAAATTCAATAAGAACGATAAAAACTATTGTAAAGAAAGAGCTCAATAAAACTCTCAGCATTGTTCTGAAGAAATCTGTAAAACGGAATACCTCAAGATAAAAAAGAGCTGTATGATGAACCAATACAATTAATAATGTATACATCAGAAACCATCTGAACCCATAAGTGATCATTGATGGATCGGAATTTGGTTCATACCCATCCCGGGGGGAAACAGATCTTAAAACATAAGGCCTGACAAATCCTGCCAGTAATGAGGCTGAAGAATGCATTCCAGGTGAACCCGAAAAGAAATCCATGATAAGGCCAATTGCAAATGACAAAATAAGCAATAGCCATGAAGGTATTTCAATAGGTAAAAGAAGGATAAACATGACATATACATACGGATTAATATATCCGCTGAATTGTATGTTGCTGAATAACAAAACCTGAGAAAGGATCAGCAAAATAAAAATAAGACCAAATCTTAAAATTGAGTTGATCATTTAAATAATTTTTCAAGTTCAGTTTCTTCCGTTTTCTTCATATTACCTATTACATCTACATAGTGTAATTTTCTGAATTCGTTTTTCAACAAAATGGTGATTTTATAGAAATCGCCACCGGTTTTTTCAAAATCGCTTACAGTACCAACCATAATTCCTTCAGGGAAAATTGCAGAATAGCCCGTCGTTTCAATTGTATCTCCCTCATTTACTATAATATGCTGAGGAATTTCACTAAGAATTGCCTGACGGTAATTCCTTCCATCCCAACTTAGTGATCCGAAAGCGCCATTTGTTTTTAATCGTACACTTAATTTGAAGTCAAGATTCAGAAGCGACATGGCAACTGAATAGTTTTCCGAACAGCCTACTATAACTCCTGCTATGCTATTGTCAGAGATTACAGCCATGTCAACCTGTATACCCTGAAGTCGGCCCTTATCAATAGTGAAAAAATTCTTTTGCCGGTTTACAGAGTTATTTATGACCTCAGATGAAGTATGAACGTATTGTTGTTTGTAAATTGTATCTGTGAAAGAAAAAAAAAGCGGATTCTCTTTTCTGACCAGACTCTCCATCCTGTTCTTCAGAGCAATATTTTGTCCGGCAATGCCATCATTGATCTCCCTGAGACTGAGGTATGTACGGGTATTATTGATTTTTTCCTCCACTCCACGGGTCACTCCTCTTATTCCATTTACAAAACGGGAGTTATGATAAGTATTTCCTGTTGCGAGTAAATAAACTGCTATCCCTTCGAGAATTAGAAAGATGATAAGATTATTGTATTTGGCCAGAAAATTCAGCAGGCTCCTCATTCACACCGTAAGATTATCTCATCAGGAATTGAAACTTATCAACATTTTTAAGAGCTACACCTGTTCCGCGTGCCACTGCATGCAAAGGATCTTCAACAACATTGAATTTAATGTTGATCTTATCCGTGAGCCTTTTATCGAGACCTCTGAGAAGAGCACCGCCACCAGCAAGATAGATGCCTTTGTTAACAATATCTGCGTAGAGTTCAGGAGGTGTCTGTTCAAGTACACTTAACAATGCTGCCTCAACTTTCGATAATGATTTATCGAGACAATAAGCTATTTCCTGATAAGAAATTGGAATTTCAATCGGAAGGGCGGTCATGATATTTGGTCCCCTTACAATAAAATCTGGCGGAGGATTATCAATATCAGGTAGAGCGGCTCCCACTCCTATCTTAATATCCTCAGCAGTACGTTCACCTATTTTTATGTTATGCTGGTGACGCATATATGCCTGAATATCAGCTGTAAATCCGTCTCCTGCTATCCTTATTGACTTATTGCAGACAATACCTCCAAGAGCTATAACAGCTATTTCTGTTGTACCTCCCCCGATATCAACTACCATGCAACCTTCGGGCGCCTCAACATCAATGCCAATACCAATTGCAGCTGCCATTGGTTCATAAATCATATAAACATCGCGTCCGCCGGCATGCTCCGATGAATCCCTGACAGCACGAATTTCAACCTCTGTGCTTCCCGATGGTATACAAACTACCATTTTAAGCGAAGGGGAAAAAAGGCGCGGACCTTTGTTGATCATCTTTATCATTCCCCTTATCATAAGTTCGGCAGCATTGAAATCGGCAATCACACCATCGCGTAAAGGCCTGATTGTCTTAATGTTTTCATGAGTTTTTCCATGCATCTGTCGCGCCTGTTCACCTATTGCAATCAGCTTACCCGAATTTTTGTCAATAGCTACTATTGATGGCTCGTCAACAACAACTTTATCATTATGGATAATAATGGTGTTTGCTGTTCCGAGGTCAATTGCAATCTCCTGTGTTAAAAATGAAAATAGTCCCATTATATGAGCTGATTAATTAAATATTTAATGTTTAAAATGTCTGATTCCTGTAAATACCATTGCAACGCCGTTTGCTGAACAATAGTCAATTGATTCCTGATCCCGTACTGATCCACCGGGTTGTACAATAGCTGTAATGCCTTCTTTATGAGCTATTTCAACACAATCGGCAAAAGGGAAAAAAGCATCGGAAGCGAGAACTGATCCATTAAGATCGAAGCCAAATGTATGCGCTTTTTCTATAGCCTGTTTAAGAGCATCTACCCTGGATGTCTGGCCGATACCACTTGCACATAACTGTTTATTTTTCACCAACACGATTGCATTCGATTTGCTGTGTTTGACAATAATATTGGCAAATACAAGATCGCTGAATTCTTCCGGAAGAGGGGTTTTCTTTGTAACAGGTTTCATGTCGTTGACCGACTCTGTGCTGTTATCTCTCTGCTGCCATAATACTCCGTTTAGCAGGTATCTGAATCCGTAGTTTTTCTTCTCTGATTCTTTTCTCAGAAGAATTATCCGGTTCTTTTTTTGTTTTAAAACAGATAATGCTGATTCTGAAAAAGAAGGAGCTATTATAATTTCAAAAAACAGCTTATCAATTTCTGTCGCAGTAACTTCATCGATTGAATTATTTGTGACAATAACACCTCCGAAAGATGATACCGGATCGCATGCCAGAGCATCTTTCCACGCTTCTAAAGGACTTTTTCGTGTAGCAACACCGCATGCATTATTATGCTTGATGATTACAAAAGTTGGTCCCGTAAACTCATCAATAATGCTAAGAGCCGCATCAAGATCGAGCAGGTTATTATATGAAAGTTCTTTGCCATGAAGCTTCTCGAAAATCAGTCCGGGATCGCCGTAGAATACCCCTTTCTGATGGGGATTTTCTCCATAACGTAAAGGATAAGCGATGTTGATGCTCTCTCTGAAAGCCGGAATTTCCGAAGCCCTGTTAAAATAATTGAAGATTGCAGTATCGTAATGGGATGAAGTCTGAAATGCTTTGGCCGCAAAATATCGCCTCTCTGCAATAGATGTATTCCCTTTTTTTTCACTCAGAAGTTTATTCAGTTCGGGGTATTGTTGTCTCCCTGAAACAATCAAAACGTCATTGAAGTTTTTTGCTGCAGCTCTGATCAGTGAGATGCCACCAATGTCTATTTTTTCAATGATCTCTTCCTCAATATCAACCGATTTAAGGGTTTCTTCAAATGGATAAAGATCTACAATCACTAAATCTATTTCAGGAATTTTATATTTTGAAAGCTGTTCAAGATCCTCTTTGTTTTCTCTTCTTGCAAGGATTCCTCCAAATACTGAAGGATGAAGTGTTTTAACCCTGCCTCCAAGTATTGAAGGGTACGTGGTAAGATCTTCAACTTTTTCTGCGGGAATACCGAGATCATTTATAAAACTGAATGTACCTCCCGTTGAATAAATCTTAACTCCCAATTCATGAAGGATTCTGACTATTTCGGCTAATCCATCTTTATAAAAAACTGAAATAAGAGCACTATGGATCCTTTTGTCACTCATTTTATGATAATTACGATTTATGATAATTACGATCGTATTTGGATGTCCTTTTAAAAGCGTCTAAAAATAGATATTTTTTTAATAACCTCAATACATTATAATATATGATTATCTGCATTAAATGATTTTTGTATCTTTGCCCCTCAATATTATTAATTCAATAAAGTAAAATGTTTTTCAAGCTGCTTAAAGAGGGTTTTATCTTCGCTTTTAACTCTATAGTTGTTAATAAGTTAAGGACTTTCCTTTCACTATTTGGGATTACGATCGGAATTTTTTCTATTATATCGGTATTCACAGTTCTCGATTGGATGGAAAAATCGATTCATGACTCCATATCCTCTATGGGAGATAACGTGATTTATGTACATAAATTCCCATGGGGTATAAATATGAATATTAAATGGTGGGATATCGTTAAAAGACCGGTAGTTTCGAAAGACGATTATGAAGCTGTTCTGATCAAGTCCACTAAAACTGCTGCGGCATGTTTAAATGTTGCTCAGAATGAGCCGATAAAATACAAGAAGAATCTTGCCAGTGATGTTGATGTAATGGCAATTACTCCTGAATTTGTAAATATCCGGTCATTTGAAATTGAATTTGGCCGTTATTTTACACCGGAAGAATTTAGTTCAGGAAAAAATGTTGCTATAATTGGTGCTGTCATCGCAGAGAAATTATTTGATAAATCAGATCCTATAGGCAAACAGGTAACAATTGCCAGGAAGAAAACAACTATCATAGGAGTATTTAAAAAGGAAGGGAAAGGGGGACTTGGCGACAATGGCATGGATGAAGAAACAATGGTTCCTTTGAACTTTGGGAAAAACTTTATGAATATGAAAAATGATTTTCTCAATGCTACTCTGATGATCAAGGCAAAAGAAGGGATCCCGGTGGAGGAATTAAATGATGAGGTCACAATGATTTTAAGAGCTTCGAGGAGGCTTCATCCGCAAGAAGAAGACAATTTTTCGTTGAACCGGGCCAGCATTATTTCTCAGAGTTTTAGCGGCGTTTTTGCCGGAATTAATTTTGGTGGCTGGATCATAGGAGGATTTTCAATACTTGTTGGAGGTTTCGGAATTGCTAACATCATGTTTGTTTCTGTAAGAGAAAGAACAAATATTATTGGTATTCAGAAAGCTCTTGGTGCAAAAAGGTTTTTCATCCTTCAACAATTTCTCGTGGAGTCAGTAATGCTTTCACTGATAGGAGGTCTGTTGGGAGTCTTAATGATATTTATTGGTACATTGGTTATAAATTACCTTTACGACCTGAATATGTACCTGACTATAGCAAATATGTCTCTGGCCGTGTTCATTTCAGGTATTATCGGTGTAGTAGCAGGTTATGCTCCGGCAAATACTGCTTCAAAAATGAATCCTGTAGAAGCTATCGGGTTCTCATTCTGATATTATCCTGTTCTCATCGATCCATCGGGTTAGCTCAACAAACTGATCAACGGATAATTGTTCAGGACGATTACCAAATTCATGATAATCGTCGCGTTTCAGTTCGAAAGCTGCCCTTACTGAATTTCTTAATGTCTTCCTACGCTGGTTAAAACAGGATTTTACAACTCTGAAAAACAGTACTTCATCACAATCCAGATTCTTTACATCGTTTCTTATCAACCTTATTACCCCCGATTTTACTTTAGGTGGTGGCGAAAAAACATATTCGGGCACAGTGAAAAGATATTCTGCTGAATAAAATGCCTGTAATAAAACACTCATAATGCCATAGGTTCTTGAACCCGGCCCGGCACAAATTCTTTCAGCAACCTCCTTCTGAAGCATCCCGGCCACTTCAACAACTTTTTCGCGATGTTTCAATACCTTAAAAAGTATCTGGGTTGAAATGTTATATGGGAAGTTCCCGATAATACCAAACTTCTCAGTGAATTCGGCGTCAATATCCATAGAGAGGAAATCACCTCTTATAATGTTTTTTAAATCCGGAAAGTTCGCCTGGAGAAAATGTACCGACTCATTATCTATCTCAATAACCCTGAAGTCAGGAAATCGCCGCTCCATGAGGAAAGTAGTAAGAACACCCATTCCCGGACCAATCTCCAACACAGTGTTGTAACCAACTCCTGTAAGGGATTCGGCAATTTTTCGGGCAATACCTTCATCTTTCAGAAAATGCTGACCCAGATTTTTCTTAGGTTGTACATAACTCATAGGTATGGGGGATTAGGTATTCAAAACTGTAACAGATCCCTTCCGAACTTTCTCAGGATAGGCAACTTAAGAGATTCAAGCAGTCTGATAAACCGCTTCAGGAGGTTATAGTATAATGTAACAAACAGAACAAAGATCATGAGCCAGATGGCAACCAGATTAAAATACATGGTATCGATCTTCCATTCTCCCAGCTGCTTAAACGGGGCATAATAATGCGCCCTTCCGTATTTTGAACCAGGTCGCATGAAAACCGGATCAGCTTTCTGAATAAGCTGCTTGTCCGCATCATATATTTTACTGACAGTAAGCCTGTTTAGAAGAAAGTTAGCAAGATTTTCATTATAGTTCTCTTCCCTTAGTTTAATAAATTTATCGGCCCCCATCCTATCGGAAATCTGCTTAACCAACGAATCGCGGGAATAAGAGATTAAACGGCTTTTTAACCTGAAGGTGGTTTTCACACTATCCAGATATGATTTTGTTTCTATCGCTACTGATTCATTAAAATCTTTGTAATTCAGCTTATTAACCCAGTTTCCCGGTTTAATTCCTGATATTGTAGAAAGATCATTTATGTGCCAGGCAATTTTCTTTAGGTTACTTTCTGTATCGTCACGATATTCCGGACTTTTCCCTGCTGTAAAACACCCGTCAGTCTTAACTTTCAATGTTGGGATTAGGAATGAAGCATACCAGTCATTCTGACTTATATCCATATCATATTTAAAAAATGGCTTTTCGAACTTATTACTTCTAAACTGTTCAACACTAATTGCTTCATAAGCCCACCGTGTAACCATAATATCGCCGATTACCGGAACATATATTTTATTGCTTAATGATTTATGAAGATCATCAAATTTTATCATTACCCCACCCAGAAGCAATTGAGGCACAAGTATGAGCGGGATAAGGATATATATACTGACAGCCGTCCTCATCCCTGCTGAAATATTCAATCCGAGCATGTTTCCGAAACATGCAGTTGAAAAGAGTAATATCCATTGCTGAAAAAGCATCCCATGCACCTCAAGAATTAAGTTAGCAACAAGAACAAATGATAAGGATTGGATAGCAGATAATGCAAAAAGAAAATTGATTTTTGAAAGAAGATAGCTTAACCTGCTTAAACTCAGAAACTTCTCTCTTTCAAGTATCTTCCTGTCCCTGAATATCTCTTCGGCGCTCACAGTCAGCCCGATGAACAGAGCTACAATGACAGCCATGAAAAGAAACACCGGGTAATTTTTATTGTTTACAAAACTGTAGACTCCGTCCTCACTGAATTTTGAAATATATCCGAGTATGAACGCGAGCAATGGAGCTTCGAGTAGATTGATTGTCATATATTGACGATCAGCCAGCTTCCGGGTGAGGTTCCTCTTTATAAAAGTTCTGATCTGATTTAACTTTTCCGGAACCCTGAAGTTACTTGGAGGGATAACTGTTTTTGTGGGTTTGTCCCCAAGAACAGGCATCATCTTCTTTTTATACTTTTCGTACCACTCTTTCGGGCTGATCTGTCTCTCCTTACCAGGATAGCCTGAGTTATCAATAACCTTAACCTCAATAATATGGAGGATGTTATCTGTTTCTACATTTCCGCAGTTGGGACATTCACTTTCGCCGGCATTCGCCTGCGAGGTTTCTGTTTTAAAATATACCAGTGCTTCAACAGGGTCGCCATCATAGATCATATAACCACCTTTATCAAGCAGCCATAACCTGTCGAACATCTTGATAATATCTGAAGAGGGCTGATGAATTATAGCAAAAACCAGTTTTCCCAGTAAGGCCTGATTCCTTAATAAACTCATTACTTTCTCAGAGTCAAAAGATGATAATCCTGATGTCGGCTCGTCAATAAATAAAACTATCGGTTCCCGCATCAGTTCCAAACCAATATTTAGTCTCTTTCTCTGCCCGCCGCTCACCTTTTTATTCATCATGTCGCCAACCTGAAGATCTTTGATTTCGTAGAGGTCAAGGTCAAGCAATACTTTCTCAACAGTATTTTTTAACTGCTCTTCATTATAATCACCAAAACATAAACGTGCGTTGAAATAGAGATTCTGATATACTGTAAGTTCCTCAATAAGCATATCATCCTGCGGTACGAATCCAATAAGTCCTTTGAGTTCTTCTGAGTCGGAATTAATGTCGTAGCCATTTATAAATATATTACCGGAAGTAGGATGGATCTTACCATGGAGAAGATTCAGCATAGTTGTTTTACCAACACCGCTTCCTCCCATAATACCAATAAGGTTGCCCGATTCAACCCTGAAATTCATTTTATGAAGTCCGTTATCGGAGTTCTTGAACTGGAATTCAACATCATGACCTTCAAAGAAAATCTTTTCAGGAAATTTTCTTGAAACGAATTTTTTGTAAATTTTTGAATAGTATATCGGATCAATGCCCTGCCCCTTTATATTTACTCCTCTGTCGAGCAGATAAGGCCTGCATGCGATGATATCTCTCCCCTTGAAATAAAGTGTCTGCGGACCATCATAAGTAAAAAGGAGGGTCCCGGTGGTCTCGATATGCATTACGACCAGGTGCCCCTTGAAACCTTTTATTCTGATATGCCGCCATTGTTCATAATTCTTATAGGTATCAGCTCCTGAATATTTAGGATTGTCGCTTTCTATTATAAGAATGCACTCAGGGGATACTTCATCATAAGATCTGCCTATCATGAAAGCAGTAGCGTTATCATATTCCTTTTTAGGAATATTGAATGTCCTCGAAACAATATCAATTATTGTCTTCTCCTGATCGGAAATCATTCCGTCTTCAAATGCAAATTCTATAAGCTGTAGAAAAACGATCATCCTCTCCTCGAGGAATAGCCCCTTTTTAATTTGCCGGCATATATTTGTTATCTGGAATGATATCAGGGAACCCTCATCGGCCAGTTCCGCTTTATCGACACTTTTAAGTTCATTTGAATAAAACTCAAGATTATTTTCAAAAAGCGAATAGTATTCTTCCTCAAGTTCCCTGTTAAGATATCTTCTGAGGTAGCTGCGAAGTATCTTTTTCCCCCTCGATGATATTCCGGCAGGATTGATAGTCGAAACGATTGCAAAAATGTGAATTAAAGCAAGTAAAACAGATTCCCTCATAAAAGTTCAAGTAAAAAAAAGACCGCAAAGTTAAATGCTTTGCGGCCAGGTATTCATGATATGTCTACTGTACAATCTGGCTTCTAACGCCGTTTATTACCTTCGTTATATCTTTAATATTCTGTTCGGTAAGACTGGTACCGATTCCTTCATATACTTTTTTAACAGGATCGAGTAACTTAACGAAATCACTCACACTTGGATCGTTTGCATACTGCTTGGTTATTTCGAGAAACAACCCGAAAGATTTCTTCTGCTCAAGCAATACTCCTGAAATGCCAGCTACCTGGTAAGCAGCCTCCGAGACATGTGTTGTAAGATACATTCCCTCAACCCATGCTCCTCCTACAACAAGTAAAGCTAATGGCTGCTGCTCATTATCACTCAGATATGTATATGTATCATTGAATGCGCTTGTAAGAATTTTCACCAACTCATCCCTGTTATCAAAGTTCTTCTTAATTTTTTCGTACAATTCTTCATTGTAAATTTTCGACATGTTAAGTTCATTTGACAGTGATCTGATGGCACTCATATAATTTATTACCTCCTGTTGCATGTTGTAGAGCGTTGCATAACTCAGATCAGCACCATAAACACCAAGATTTATAGCTCTGGTAGTACTGCTGAAATATTTTTTTGTGTTTTCAACCGGATTTGATATCCCGATGATATATCCAACTTCCAGCTGAGTTAACATCTTGATTACACTTGCTGATGAAGGAAGAGGATAAACATTTGTTTCAATCTGATTTTCAATGGTTTTAACCTGTTCCATTTCAACCTTTTTCTGCTGTTTAACTACAGTTCTGTCTTTGCATGAAGTCAAACCTGTGAAACATATTAAAATAGGAAGTATAATACCTGCAATAATCTTTTTCATTTTAAGTCAGTTTAAATTTAAAATTACATTCAAAAACCGTCGCTAAAAGTAATAAATAATTTTGAAAATAATCAATGTCCTTAATCAATAATAAAATTGAACCTGTTAAACACATTACTGTGACAAGATCAAATAGCTGGAAATTGTTATAATAATCTTTATAGGAAGCATTTGATAACTTGTTCTTCAGTAGTAGACCCTATATGACAAGGTTACTTGTAATCGTAAAGATCCCTCATCCATTCACTCATATCTGCCAGTTATTTAGGACATTGCCGTATGAATGGATTCGGGATGACATATTGTTTTGGTTCATTGGAAGGAAGGAAGAAACGGCGGTTTGCTTCTAAAAATATGAACTTTGAATTTCCCAGAGGCAAACCGCCGTTTCTTCCTTCCTCATATCACTCCCCCAAAATGGTGTCATCCTGAATTCATCCTTCCTGATAATTACTCAAAATCCCAGGATAAGGAAAGGATGAATGAAGGATCTCCTACTCTTGTTAGTAATTTTATAGATGATCAATGGCAGCTTAAGTACAAATAGCTAATAATGTATGAGTTACAGTGAGATGTCATTAGTAGCATAGCGAAGGATCGCTGGGCTTTACACAGTAACATGCAGGCACATTCGTAGTTTTTAATGAATTTATGAATACTTCATTTTTTCTAAATTTTACATATCTTTAAGCCCCAGAATTTATACCAATTTTTGATGGGCTGGAATTTCGATGAACCTGCTAAAAGAGAGGGAACAAACTGCATAAAGTACGACCTCCGTGAAGAGATTTTCGGAGTAAAAGATGTCATTCCTATGTGGGTCGCGGACATGGATTTTAACACCCCTGAATTTATTTTTAAGGCTCTTCAGAACCGGCTTAACCATGAGATATATGGATATACTTTCCGCCCGCCCGAATATTTTTTATCAATTATCGGCTGGCTTAAAAACCGGCATAACTGGGAAGTTGAAAAAGAATGGATCAGTTTTTGCCCGGGGATTGTACCTGCTCTCAATTTCTGTACTCTTGCTTTTACACAGCCTGGAGACAGCATAATAGTTCAACCACCTGTCTACTTTCCTTTCTTCTCTGCAATTGAATCCCATGGCAGAAATCTTATCTATAACAGACTGAAAGAGGTTGAAGGTAAGTGGGCAATGGATTATGATTCACTGGTTGATTCTATTGACAGAAAAACAAAAATGATAATAATATCAAATCCTCATAACCCCGTTGGAAGAGTCTGGACCAGGGAAGAACTTAATAATCTGGCTGAAATCTGTCTTAAAAATAACATAATAATTCTCTCTGACGAAATACATTGCGATCTTGTTCTGCCGGGATTCACCCACACTCCTGTCGCATCTCTGTCTGAAAAGATTGCTGAGATTACAATTACCTGCATAGCTCCAAGTAAAACATTCAATCTTGCCGGCCTCTCAACATCTTCTGTCATAATTTCGAATCCTGTTCTCAGAAAGTCATATACCAGGGTGGTTGATAATCTGCATTTAGGAGGCGGAAATATTTTTGGAACTATTGCCTCAATAGCAGCCTATTCGCATGGACATCAATGGCTTGATGCCCTTCTTGACTATATTGATCACAATATTGATTTCGTTGAAGATTATTGCAGAAAGATGATTCCCGAAATTCTTCCTGTTCAGCCTGAAGCAACATATATGATATGGCTCGATTGCCGTAAATTTGGAATGACCGGAAAAGAACTGCAGAACTTTTTTGTAAAAAGTGCCGGAATTGGGATGAATGAAGGTTCAACCTTTGGCCCGGGAGGAGAAGGATTTATGAGAATGAATGTCGCGACCACACACGAAACGGTTGTGAAGGCTTTGGAAAAGATTGAAAGGGCAGTGACAGAATTAAGGTAGTAAATGAAGTAAGAACAATAGAACAACAGAACAACAGAATGATAGAACAACAAAACATCAGAGAGAGATAATCGTAAAGACGCCCTACCAGGGCGTCTCCACCTGCGTAATATGAACAACTACAGAACAATAAACCAATAGATCAAGAATTAAGAACTAGACAAAAGATGACCGAGAAAATTAAGGTAAAGCTGACTCTTGAAGATGGAACGGTATATTTTGGAAAATCATTTGGGGCATCTGTTCCGGCTGCCGGCGAAGTGGTATTTAATACTGCAATGACAGGATATCCTGAGAGCTTAACCGATCCATCATACCGCGGACAGATTCTTTGTCTGACATACCCACTTGTTGGCAACTATGGGGCACCCGGGAAAAGCGAAGAGAATGATCTATATCGTTTTTATGAATCATCATCGATCCATATCTCAGGGTTAATTGTATCAGATTATTCTTTTGAATACAGTCATTGGAATGCGACGGAAAGCCTCGATGAGTGGCTCAAAAGAAATAAAGTACCCGGAATATATGGCATAGATACAAGAGCTCTTACAAAAAGGATCCGTGAAAAGGGGGCCATGCTCGGTAAGGTGGAACCCGAGGGAACAGAAACGGCATTCTATGATCCGAATAAAGTAAATCTTGTCGCAGAAGTTAGTACACATGAAAAAAGAGTTTACGGCTCAGGAAAGTATAAAATACTGCTTGTAGATTGTGGTGTTAAGTATAACATAATCCGTAACCTGCTTAAAAGAGATACTACAATAATCAGGGTACCATGGGATTATGATTTTCAGAATGAAGAATTTGACGGATTATTTCTTACCAATGGCCCGGGCGATCCTAAAATGTGCAGCAGTACAATCAAAAACATTCAAAAAGCATTTACTTACAATAAACCCATATTCGGGATTTGCCTGGGCAACCAGCTTATGGCACTTGCTTCCGGTGCAGATACATATAAACTAAAATACGGACACAGAAGTCATAACCAGCCTGTTCTTCGGGTTGGCACTGACAAGGCATATATTACATCACAGAATCATGGATTTGCAGTCGATAACAAAACTTTAGGTGAAGACTGGGAACCGATGTTCATCAATATCAATGATCAGACAAATGAGGGGATGAAACATAAATATAAACCGTTTTTCTCAACTCAGTTCCATCCCGAAGCATCAGGAGGACCAACGGATACCGATTTCCTTTTCGATGTGTTTATTGAGAATATTGAGAAATCCAGATAGAAGAAGGCCCCCTTGATGACTAACCATTAGTCACATGAAGCATCATTTTATCTGCAAATTCATCTGCAGTGGTATTTTTAAACGACTTCATCCTCTCTTCGAAAAGATCAGCTATCTCTTTATTGCACAGATTACCAATACTCCCTTCATGAACATAATCTGATAATGAAGTCTTTGAGAATGAAGAATTTTTAACCATCTCCGCTACAGCCTTATAAGCATCTCTGAAAGGAATACCCTGCTTCACCAGCCGGTTCACTTCCTCAGTACTGAAAATAGTATTATACAAAGGATTCTCTGTAATATTCTTCTTGACTTTAATATTATTGAGCATTAGAAGCATAATCTCAATACAATCCCTCAATTCACTGAATGAATCAAACACCAGTTGTTTAAGTAATTGCAGATCCCGGTTATATCCTGAAGGCAGATTGCTTGTGAGAATAGCGATCTGGTTTGGAAGGGTTTGAAGAACATTTGCACGGGCTCTTATCAGTTCAAATACATCGGGGTTTCTTTTCTGAGGCATTATACTTGAACCGGTAACATATTCATCAGGAAAATCAACAAATCTGAATTCTGATGTCATAAAAAGACAAACATCCATCGAAAAACGTGAAAGAGTCTGGGCAACAGATGCCAATGAGGAAGCAATTGCCATCTCAATCTTACCTCTGCTGAGACTCGCATAAGCTGAATTGTAAAGAAGTGAATCAAATTCCAGAAGATCTGATGTCAGTTTCCTGTTTATCGGCAATGTAGTTCCATACCCGGCTGCTGTACCCAAAGGATTCTGATTATTGAGCGCCCTGGCACCTGAAAGTAGAAGAACATCATCGGCAAGGCATTCTGCATAAGCTCCGAACCATAAGCCAAATGATGATACCATAGCCGGTTGCATATGAGTATATCCCGGCAATAACACCTCTTTGTATTGCTCGCTAAGGGATTGCAGTTTTGAAAAAAGGCGGCGGATCAGAACCGAAAGTTTATCTACCTCTTCTCTCGTATATAAACGAATATCTACCAGCACCTGATCATTTCTGGAACGTCCGGTATGAATCTTTTTACCTGTGGTTCCAAGAATAGATGACATCTCCTTCTCGATCTGTGAATGAATGTCCTCAACATCTTTTTCAATCACCAGGCTCCCCTCCTCATCCCAAACAAAAAGAGAATGAAGCGCTTTTAACAAGTCTTTTTTCTCCTCATCAGAAATTAGCCCTACATCCTGAAGCATTATTACATGTGCCATTGAACCGATTATATCCCATTTTGTAAGAGCCAGATCGGTCTTCCGGTCTTTTCCTGCCGTGAATTCTATTATTGCAGGTTCGGGGTTAATTCCTTTTTCCCAGAGTTTCATATTTTGATGTTTTAATAACTCAATATATTGTATTTCAATCTATTAAAGACCCCCTTCCCGACCCCCGCCGAAGCGGGGCAGGCTTTCCCCCAAGGGGGAAGGAGTTAAATCATCCCGCAGGGAGGGATAAGAAAGGGGGTAAACTACTATTTCTTCTGATTGGCCTCAATAATTGCCCTGTGAGCCATAAGTCTTATAGCATTAATTCTTATAAAGCCCTTGCTGTCAGTCTGATCAAAGCCGCCTTCAATATCCATGCTCGAAAGCTTTTTGTTATATAACGAGGATGGTGATTCACGTCCTTCGATTAGAACATTCCCTTTATAAAGACAGAGATGAACACTACCATCAATAAGCTCCTGGCTCTTTTCAATAGCTGCCATCAGGAAATCCATTTCAGGACTGAACCAGAACCCGTTATAAATAATTTCTGCAAATTTCGGAGTAAGCATGTTAACAAGACGCATAACTTCCCTGTCCATGGCGATTCCCTCTAAATCTTTGTGGGCGATATGTAATACTGTAGCTGCCGGTGTTTCATATACTCCCCTTGATTTTATCCCAACGAATCTGTTCTCAACCATATCGAGCAGACCAATCCCGTTTTTACCTGCCAACTCATTCAGATATACATACATATCGTACGAATCTTCTTTTATCGTCCCATCTTCTTTATTTACAAGCTTAACAGGTAATCCGTTTTTGAAATGTATGACAATCCTTGTCTCTTTATCAGGTGCATCCTGCGGCATAACCATCTTTTCAAGCATACTCTTATGAAGAGTGTACATCGGATCTTCAAGAACTCCGGCCTCATGACTAATATGCATCAGGTTATCATCCTCACTGTAAGGCTTTGCAATACTTGCCTTAACGGGAATTTTTTTATCTGCCGCATATTTAAGAAGATCGGTCCTTCCTTTAAACTGAGCAAGAAATTCTTTATCTTTCCACGGAGATATGACGTTCACACCCGGCATAAGGGCATAGTAACATAGTTCAAACCTCACCTGGTCGTTGCCTTTACCTGTTGCTCCATGCGCAACTGCATTAGCTCCTTCCGCTTTTGCTACTTCAATCTGCTTTTGCGCAATAAGAGGCCTGGCAAGAGCAGTCCCCAGAAGATACCTGTCCTCATATATAGCGTTTGCCATTATGGCTTTCAGAACATATTTATCAATAAATTCCCTCTTCAGATCAGCAATAATAACTTTGGATGCCCCCAGCAGTAATGCTTTTTCCCTGCATGCTTCAAAATCTTCTGCCTGGCCAACATCTGCCACGAATGCGATAACCTCATAATTCTTTTCAATTAACCACTTAAGTATTACCGAAGTATCCAAACCGCCACTGTAAGCGAGAACAACTTTTTCTTTCATTTTTTTATTGTTTAAATTTACTGTTTAATATTGAAGGTCATTGCGAGGAGCTTGCGACGAAGCAATCTTTACTCATTTTTCACTACTTGGCCTTTTTAATCTGTTCATGCAATCCAGGCAGAATAATTTCCAAACAAGTATGAATCTGCTGAAGTGTAACGCCGTCCCTCGGGATAACAAGGATCGTATCATCACCTGCAATAGTGCCTGCTATTTCATACCTTCCTGCCCCATCGATAAAAAATGCAGTATTGCTGGCATTTCCCGGAATTGTCTTGATTACCATTAGTCCTTTAGCTTCCACTATCCCCGTAATTACCGGAACAATACTCAGTTTCAGCGGTGAATTTGATGTACTCCTTATATTTTCTGACAGAGAATACATATAACCACCGTTACCATTCGGAATCCTTCCAACACCCAATTGTTTTAAATTGCGGGACAGCGTAGCCTGAGTACAGCTGATCCCGTTCCCTTTCAATCTTTTAAGGATCTCCTCCTGTATTGATATATGTTCTTCTGAAATAATTTTCTCAATTGCAAGAAGTCTTTTTGTCTTTTGCATATTTATGCATTTATTTTGCAAATATATTCATTTTTTCATAATTTCAAATCCAAATTGAAAAATTGTATTATTTTTGAACGCAAATAGTGACGATGAAAGATGCAGTAAAAAAGGTGATAATTCTGGGTTCGGGAGCACTCAAAATAGGTGAAGCAGGCGAGTTCGACTACTCCGGCTCCCAGGCTCTTAAAGCATTAAAAGAGGAAGATGTTGAAACAGTTCTTATTAATCCGAATATTGCAACAGTACAAACCTCCGAAGATCTGGCTGATAAAATTTATTTTCTCCCGGTTACTCCATATTTTGTAGAAAAAGTAATCGCAAAAGAGAAACCCGACGGTATATTATTATCGTTTGGAGGGCAGACTGCACTTAACTGCGGAACCGAACTATATAAATCAGGGGTATTTGAAAAATATAATGTAAGAGTACTGGGAACCCCTGTTACGGCTATAATGGAAACCGAAGACCGGGAGCTTTTTGTAAAAAAACTTGATCAGATAGATGTAAAAACACCAAGCAGTATAGCGGTTTTAGGTGTAGAGGAGGCTCTTGAAGCTGCAGGAAAATTAGGATTTCCAATAATTATTAGGGCTGCATACACCCTTGGCGGTCAGGGAAGCGGATTTGCATATAATCCGGAAGAACTAAGAACACTTGCATCAAAAGCTTTTTCATATTCAAATCAGATACTGGTTGAAGAATCACTTAAAGGATGGAAAGAAGTTGAATATGAGGTAGTAAGGGATAAGTACGACAATTGCATCACTGTCTGTAATATGGAGAATTTTGATCCTCTGGGAATTCATACCGGTGAGAGTATTGTTGTTGCACCTTCACAGACTCTTACTAACAGTGAATATCATAAACTCAGGGAGCTTTCAATAAAGATAATCAGGCATATAGGAATAGTAGGTGAATGCAATGTTCAGTATGCACTTTCTCCCAATTCTGAAGACTACAGGGTAATTGAAGTAAATGCACGTCTTTCAAGATCCAGTGCACTTGCCTCTAAAGCAACAGGTTACCCGCTTGCTTTCATTGCAGCAAAACTTGGGATGGGATATGGTCTGCATGAACTGAAAAATTCTGTCACAAAAAACACCACTGCCTGTTTTGAACCCGCTCTCGACTATATTGTCTGTAAAATTCCACGATGGGATTTAAATAAATTCGAAGGAGTGTCGCACCTGATTGGCAGCAGCATGAAAAGTGTCGGCGAGGTAATGGCTATTGGAAGAACTTTCGAAGAGGTTATCCAGAAAGGATTAAGAATGATCGGACAGGGAATGCATGGGTTTACCGGCAATCGTAATCTGGGATTTGAAGATCTTGAGAGGGAACTTTCAGAACCAACCGATATGAGGATTTTTTCAATAGCAGATGCTCTTGAGGCAGGTATGTCCATTGAAAGGATACATGAACTCACAAAAATCGATAACTGGTTCCTTTATAAACTGAAGAATATTATCAGCATCAAGGATGAACTATGCAAATATCAGACACTTGAATCCATCCCTACTGATCTTCTCTCCCATTCAAAGATAAACGGATTCAGCGATTTTCAGATTGCCCGTCATGTTCTCAAGTCAGGACAGGCTGATATCCATAATGATCTCATGAAGGTGAGAAGTTACAGGAAAGAGTTAGGTATTGTTCCATATATTAAGCAAATTGATACGCTTGCTGCAGAATATCCGGCTGTTACCAATTACCTCTATCTCACATACAGCGGTTCTGAACATGATATTATTTGTGAGACAGATAAAAAATCTGTTATTGTTCTGGGATCCGGAGCGTACCGGATCGGCTCTAGTGTTGAGTTCGACTGGTGCTCGGTAAATGCCATTGATACAATAAAAAAAGAAGGATTCAGATCAATAATGATCAATTACAATCCCGAAACAGTAAGTACTGATTATGATATATGCGACAGGCTCTACTTCGATGAACTGACTTTCGAACGGGTGATGGATATAATTGACCTAGAAAACCCTGGAGGAGTAATTGTCTCCGTAGGAGGTCAGATCCCGAATAACCTGGCAATGAGGCTGTATCAGGAAAAAGTACCGGTACTCGGTACATCTCCTGTATCTATCGACCGGGCAGAAAACAGGCATAAGTTTTCCGAAATGCTTGATATACTAAAGGTTGATCAGCCGCGCTGGAAAGAGCTTTCCTCCATTGACGATATTTTTGAGTTTGTCGACCGTATAGGTTTTCCTGTTCTCATCAGACCTTCCTATGTTCTGTCAGGGGCCGCAATGAACGTGGTTTCAAATAAAAACGAACTTAAACACTACCTCAAGCTTGCGGCCCAGGTCTCGAAGCAATATCCCGTTGTTGTTTCCGAATTTATTGAAAATGCTAAAGAGATTGAGCTCGATGCTGTTGCCCGTGATGGTGAAATGATAGCTTATGCAATTAGTGAGCACGTGGAATTTGCAGGGGTGCATTCAGGAGATGCTACTATTGTATTCCCGGCACAGAAAATATACTTCGAAACAGCCAGGAGGATTAAGAGAATTTCGAGGCATATTGCAAAAGAACTTAATATTTCTGGCCCTTTCAACATACAATTCCTGGCAAAAGACAATGATATAAAGGTCATCGAATGTAACCTCCGGGCCAGTCGAAGCATGCCGTTCGTCTCAAAAGTGCTTAAAGTCAACCTCATTGAACTTGCCACAAAAGTGATGCTTGGAGTTCCGGCTGACTCACCGAACAAAACCGTATTCGAGCTTGATTATGTCGGGGTTAAAGCACCTCAGTTCAGTTTTTCACGTCTGGCCAAAGCTGATCCGGTTCTTGGGGTCGACATGTCCTCAACCGGGGAAGTCGGCTGCATAGGTGAAGGATTTTATGAAGCTATCCTTAAGGCAATGTTTTCTGTCGGATATAGGGTTCCAAAGAAGAGTATACTACTTTCCACCGGTCCGGCACGTTCAAAAGTTGAGCTTATAAACAGCGCCCGTGCCCTGAGGGAAAAAGGACATAAGCTTTACGCAACAAGAGGCACTCAGCTCTTTCTTAAAAATGCAGGAATTGAATCACACGTGGCATACTGGCCCGATGAAAATAAATCTCCAAACACAATAGATCTTATAAAATCGCGCGAAGTTGATCTCGTTGTAAATATACCCAAGGACCTCAGCGATAAGGAGCTAAACAACGATTATACAATAAGAAGAAGTGCAGTTGATTATAATGTTCCGCTCATAACCAATGCCCGTCTTGCAAGCGCATTCATTCTGGCCTTCTGCAAGTTAAGCATTGATGATTTGGAGATTAAGAGCTGGGAAGAGTATAAGTAAAGACAAAAGACAACCTCCTACGCTAAAGCTATGGTGGTCAAAGAAAGTAAAAAGATAAAAGGAGTGGAGATTGCTTCGTCGCAGGCTCCTCGCAATGACAGTATATATGATTAAAATACGAAAAGCAACCCCGACCGACGCATCAGTAATTATTGATTTCCAGCAGAAGATGGCATGGGAAACAGAAGAGCTGACACTGGCATTGGCAATTGTTACCAAAGGGGTAAATTCAGTTTTCACAAACCCTTCCCGCGGGAAGTATTGGGTTGCAGAAGATAAAGGGATTGTTGTTGCCTCATTACTTATAACTTACGAATGGAGCGATTGGAGAAACTCGGATGTATGGTGGTTTCAGTCTGTATACGTATTGCCTGATTACAGAAGAACCGGTATTTTCAAATCGATGTACAACTTCATCAAGGATGAGGCTGATAAACAGAATGTTGCAGGTCTACGTTTATATGTAGAGACAAATAATTCAAGGGCTCAGAAAACCTATGAGGCACTTGGTATGAGAAGTGAACACTATACAATGTATGAATGGCTGAAGGAATAAGCTATGCTCTGGCTTCCTGCTATACTGATCCTCCCCTATATTTTCTTCCTTCTTAAAATCTACAGAAGTCTTCTGACAATAAAGCCTTTTAGCGCAGTAACCGATCCATCAATATTTGTCTCGGTTATAGTAGCCTGCCATAACGAGCAGGAAAACCTACCATTGCTTCTTAAAAGTTTAAGTGATCAAAATTATTTGCAAGAATTATTTGAGGTCATAATCGTGAATGACAATTCCACTGACAAAACATTTGAAGTTGCCACTGGTTTTCATGGAATCAAAAACATCATAGCAATTAATAATAAAGGGACAGGGAAAAAACAGGCTATCAGAACCGGAATAGAAGCATCAACAGGAAAGCTTATTATCACAACCGATGCAGATTGCCGTATGGGTGAAAAATGGATCCGGACCATAGCAGCCTTCTATGAGAAACAGAAAGCCGATATGATCATCTGTCCGGTTAAGCTTGAAACGAGATCAGGATTTTTCGGCAGGTTTCAGGAGCTGGAGTTTTTAAGTCTCCAGGGGATAACAGCAGGATCTGCTACAGCTGGTGAGCCTACTATGTGTAATGGAGCAAATCTGTCTTTTATAAGAGAATCGTACCTAAATAATTCAGATAATCTGCACGATGAAATAACATCGGGTGATGATATATTTTTACTTCATAATCTGAAAAAGAATCATTTTAAGATTTTATGGCTCGAATCGTCTGAAGCAATTATTACGACGACATCTTCTCCTTCAATCGGCTCATTTTTGAAGCAGAGAAGAAGATGGATCTCAAAAGGTAAAACATATACTGACCTGTTTACAATTCTACTCGGGATTGTAACATTTCTGGCAATCCTTATACAGATATCACTTCTGGTTACCGGAATCTTTTACCCGAAGTTTTTATGGGTTTTGCTGGCTGTTTTTCTTTTGAAATCGCTACCTGATTTTTTGATTCTACAGAATACGTCTATGAGATATGGGAAAAGAGAGCTCATGAAATGGTTTATTCCATCACAAATTCTTTATCCATTTTATGTTTTGAGTGTGGTAATTTATTCTCTGATATCAAATTCTAAACAGCGAAAATAGCTGCAAGGCCCTGGAAATGTCCTTCATTAATATTACCCTCAAATTTTTAGTGTTAGCCTTGTAAAATTATATCACTGTCAATATTGAGTTTTTTGTGCAATGCACGGGCAATTTCAATTGTTATATCCCTCTTGCCATTCAGGTACTCGCTAATCCGGGACGTATTGGTTTCAAGTAATTCAGCCAGATCTTTTTGCTTAAGTTTCCTTTCAAACATCCGCAGTTCAATAACATCTTTCAAAGATGGCGTACCTATTGGGTAGTGCACGGTTTCGTAGCTTTCTACCATGTCGGAAAGCCTTACAAGCTCTTTTAAATTGATATTTTCTTTTGGAGTACTATCATCAACCAAAAGCAACAGTTCCTCAATCCTCTCCTTTGCTTTATTGTATTCGGTTTCACTAATTTTTTTCATCTGTCACTAAATTTTGTCAATATTCTTTATTTTATCATAATCCTTATGAGTTCCAACCCAACGTATATAAACTCGTTTAATCTGAAATAGTACAAGAGCAACGATCCGGTAATGATTCCCTTTCACATTAAATACAAACCTTGAATTACCGACCGAATCAACGGTAGAAAAAGTTTTTTTAATATCAGAAAAATCATCCCATTCAGCTTTACTGGCCCTTTTATACCAGTCCTGTAATGCTACTTTAGAATTAGAGTCTTCCTCAAAAAACTCTCTTAATTTTCGAAATGAAATAATGTGCATAAAGTGTAAAATTCATGTTGCAAATATATAAATTAAATTTGATTTTTAAAATATAATTACATAATATGTAACTAAATTTGGATCATTTCTTATTTATACTTTTCTTAAACTCATTAACCTTTGTGTGGTCGTACAAATATTATGGCAACAGAGGGGTTCGCTCATAAATAATACTACAATAAATAAACACAACTTGTTAAATTTATTGAATTATTGCAAGCAAGCCAATGCAAAATTTCGTCGCTAATTTATTGTTTGATTGTGTTTTGTTTTTAATAAAGCCTATTTATCGCTATATTTGATACATTATAATGTAAAATGAGCAATAATATTAAACTTTTTGAAAGCGCTAAAATTAGGGCAAAATGGAATGATAAGGACCAAAAATGGTACTTCGTAATTACTGATGTTATTAAAGTTTTAACTGATACATCAGATCCTTCAGATTATTTAAAAAAAATGCGAAAGCGTGATTCTCAGCTTTCACAAGGGTGGGGACAAATTGTCACCCCCCTTGCAATGGAGACTGCGGGAGGCCTTCAAAAATTAAATTGTGCACATGCACAAGGACTTTTAAGGATTATTCAATCTATTCCATCACCGAAAGCTGAACCATTTAAACTTTGGCTTGCGAAGGTTGGTTCTGAAAGACTTGACGAAATTGAGAATCCAGAATTAGCTACTCAGCGGACACGAGAACTGTACAAATTAAAAGGTTATCCGGATGATTGGATTGAAAAACGGATGCGAAGTATTGCAATTAGAGAGGAGCTCACTGAAGAATGGAAAAACAGGGGTGTTAAAGAAAAAATCGAATATGCAATATTAACAGCAGAGATTTCTAAAGCAACATTTGGACTAACCCCTTCAGAATATAAGTCTTTGAAAGGTCTTAAAAGTCAGAACTTACGCGATCATATGACTGACCTTGAATTGATATTTTCAATGTTAGGAGAAGCTTCAACAAAAGAGATTGTGGAAAATACGAACCCAGTAGGATTCATATCAAACAAGAGAGCTGCCAAAGCAGGTGGTAAAATTGCTGGTGATGCAAGGACTCAACTTGAGCTAAAATCTGGTAAGAAAGTAGTGTCAAAAGATAATTACTTACCAATATCTGAGAAGAAAAAACTAAAAGACAATAATTAATGGACAGCTGGCAACATCGTATTTAAAATATTTGGTTTCTGAATAATGCAAGCAAAACGTCCAGCATCAGGGTTTATAACGGCTATTAATGACCACCGCACGTCCCCAACGTTTAATACACGCAGCTTTTGATATCATTGCAAAAGACAAGATTCATAGTCGGGAACTTACCGGAAACCGCTAATTCCCCATTTCAGAAAAGAATTTAATCCTGATCAATCTGATTTCGTCCTCTTCGAACTCATTTCCAAGTTCTTTTATAGCTACTGCAAGTGAATCAGTTTCAGCCTCTTCCCTAAAATATGAATAGATATCATGCTGACGTTCCTCATCAATTGTCCTGTCGATATAATAATCGAGGTTTATCCGGGTTCCGGAATGAACTATTGCTTCAATCTCTGAGATCAATTCCCCCATTTCCATCCCTTTAGCGTCGGCAATATCCTCAAGGGGCCTCTTAGCGTCAATACTCTGAATTATATAAACCTTAATTCCCGATTTATTGACAACCGATTTTACAACCATGTCGAGCGGTCTTATAATCTCTTTTTCCTCAACATAAGTCTTTATAAGTTCAATAAATTCTTCTCCGTACCTTTGTGCCTTACCTGCTCCAACCCCAGATATATTCTGCAGTTCGTCGATTGTTATCGGATATTGGATAGCCATATCTTCAAGGGAAGGATCCTGAAAAATGACAAATGGAGGAACATCTTTTTGTTTAGAAATTTTCTTCCTTAAGTCTTTAAGTATGCTGAATAACTCTTCATCGACTGCAGAGGTTCTTGCTCCAAACGCATTTTCCTCATCAGTAGTATCTGCATAATCGTGATCTTCGGCAAGCATAAATGAAACGGGGTTTTCGATAAACTCCATCCCTTTTTGTGTCAGTTTCAGCAGGCCATAGTTCTCAATATCTTTTGTAAGGAACTTAGCAATAAGAGCCTGTCTTATAACCATGTTCCAGAATTTTTCATCCTTATCCTCTCCTAATCCGAAGAATTCCAGTTTATGATGCTTATACGATTTTATTGCTGCCGTAACTTTTCCGGAAAGGATATTGGCAATATGATCAGCCTTAAACTTTTCCTTAACAGAAAGAATCGTTTCTAAAACGCTTACTACAGCGTCATTACCTTCAAATTGTGCTTTTGGATGGAGGCAATTATCGCAAGCTTCACAGTTATCTTTCAGGTACTCTTCACCAAAATAATGGAGGAGTAGTTTTCTCCGGCACACGGAAGATTCAGCATATGATACTGTCTCGAGTAAAAGTTGTTTTCCTATCTCCTGTTCAGCTATCGGTTTCCCGTGCATGAACTTTTCGAGTTTCAGAATATCATTATAACTATAGTATGCAATACAATTTCCCTCACCCCCGTCACGGCCGGCTCTTCCGGTTTCCTGGTAATAACCTTCAAGGCTTTTGGGTATATCATAATGAATTACAAATCTCACATCGGGTTTATCAATCCCCATCCCGAAAGCTATTGTAGCAACTATTATATCAGCATCTTCCATCAGGAATTTGTCCTGATTCAAAGTACGGGTAGCTGAATCCATTCCTGCATGGTATGGCAGAGCTTTAATTCCATTAACTTTAAGTACCTCAGCAATTTCCTCAACTTTCTTACGGCTCAGACAATAAATAATCCCCGATTTCCCGGTGTTATTCTTGATATATTTAATTATCTCCTTTGTGACATCCTGTTTCGATTTGATCTCATAATAGAGATTTGGCCTGTTAAATGACGATTTAAAAATATCGGCTTCGAGGATTCCCAGGTTTTTCTGAATATCGTGCTGAACTTTTGGCGTGGCAGTTGCTGTAAGGGCAATAATCGGAGCTCTGCCAATTATATCGACTATTGGTCTTATCCGTCTGTACTCAGGTCTGAAATCGTGGCCCCACTCTGATATACAATGCGCTTCATCGATAGCATAAAAAGAAATCTCTATGTTTTTAAGAAATTCAATATTTTCTTCTTTTGTCAGCGATTCGGGAGCAACATAAAGCAGTTTTGCTTTACCTGATAATACATCCTTTTTAACTCTGGCAATCTCAGTTTTGGTAAGTGATGAATTCAGAAAGTGAGCTACGCCGTCATCAGTGCTGAAGTTCCTCATTGCATCAACCTGATTTTTCATAAGAGCAATAAGTGGTGATATAATAATAGCAGTTCCTTTCTTCATTACAGCTGGCAACTGGTAACAAAGCGACTTCCCTCCTCCGGTTGGCATAAGCACAAATGTATCTCTGCCAGCCAGAACATTCTTTATAATTGGCTCCTGATTACCCTTAAAAGTATCAAAACCAAAATACTTTTTTAAGTAATCGTGTATAGTAGAATTATTCAACATATATTCCCTGCTCGTGAAATTGAAAAACTGCAAAAAATTGATTTTACAGTTTATATAAAGTTAATAAATTTCCATATCAAATAATAATTTTAATATATTTTTAACAAAAAAGATCTTATTAAATAAGTTTGAAGAATTTTTCAGGTCGTTTGATTTCTTATTGTTTTGAGAAAAAGAATTGTCATCTTTACAGGCTAATTTTAAAATAATTTATCTAAGAGCTCATGGCATTATTTCGTAAAAAGGGGAAAGCTGGGGAAAAAGAGATGTCATTTCTTCAGCATCTCGAGGAGTTAAGGTGGCATATCATCCGATCAATATTAGCCATTGTGTTCTTTATGATACTGGCATTTATATTTAAAAACTTCCTTTTCGATCATGTAATCCTTGCCCCAAAAAACCCTGCTTTCTTTACTAACAGGTTGTTGTGTCATCTCGGGGAGATTTTCAACACTCCGTCATTATGCATCAATACAAAGCCACTGAACCTTATAAATATAAATATGTCAGGGCAGCTTACAACCCATTTTGCTGTCGCAATGGTTGCAGGATTGATCCTTGCCTTCCCTGTTGTGCTCTGGGAGTTCTGGAAGTTCTTCAGGCCTGCACTTAAACCTAAAGAAGCCAAATATGCACAGGGAACAGTATTTGCAGCTTCAGGGCTCTTCTTTATCGGAGTCGCTTTTGGATATTTTATGCTTTCTCCATTGTCAATTCATTTTCTCAGCACCTATGAAATCAGTGCGGAAGTTACAAACCAGATCAATATAAGGTCATATATAAGTACCCTTTCATCTATAGTTCTTGCTACAGGTCTTATTTTTGAACTGCCTATTATTACGTTCTTCCTTACAAAGGTTGGCCTGATAACTCCAACCTTTATGAGAAAATACAGAAAACATGCGATAGTGCTCATATTTATTATCGCAGCAATAATCACTCCTCCTGATGTCTTTTCACAAACACTTGTAGCTATTCCGCTTCTGCTTCTTTATGAGGTCAGTATTTTTATATCTACGGGAGTAATGAAACAAAAAGAAAAAGACCGGGAAGAGTTCTTTAAGGATGATGATGAAAAAACTGAAACTGCCACTTCATAGTATCTTACATGAAACTTTACACTGAAAATCTTGTAAAAAAGTACCGGAACAGGACAGTTGTAGATCATGTTTCCGTGGAAGTTGAACAGGGAGAGATTGTAGGTCTTCTTGGACCAAACGGAGCAGGAAAAACTACAAGCTTTTACATGATCGTGGGTTTAATTAAGCCAAGAGAGGGAAAAATATTTCTGGATGATCAGGAAATTACCTCTCTTCCTGTATATAAACGTGCAAGACTGGGTATCGGATATCTTGCCCAGGAAGCTTCGGTATTCAGAAATTTATCGGTAGAGGATAACATAAAGGCAGTTCTTGAAATGTCAGGATTTCCCAAAGATGAACAGAAAGAAAGGCTTGAGACTCTCCTCACTGAATTCGGACTTCATAGAATAAGACAAAGCAAAGGGATTCAGCTATCGGGTGGTGAAAGAAGACGTACTGAGATAGCAAGAGCTCTTGCCCTTAAACCTAAGTTCATTTTACTTGACGAACCTTTTGCGGGAGTTGATCCTATTGCAGTTGAAGATATACAGGAAATTGTTTCGAAGTTAAGGGAGAAAAAAATCGGAATTCTGATAACCGATCATAATGTTCACGAAACACTTTCCATAACAGATCGGGCCTATCTTCTTTTCGAAGGAAAGATACTTATGTCAGGTACATCATCGCAACTTGCAGAAGATGAGCATGTAAGAAAAGTTTATCTCGGAAAAAACTTTGAATTGAGAAGGTAATACAATCAATTTGTTTTGATAAGAAATTATTATACTTTTGCGGGGAATTTATTCGCGGATGTGTCGTAATTGGTAGCCGAGCAAGACTTAGGATCTTGTGCCGTAAGGCGTGGGGGTTCGAGTCCCTTCATCCGCACAAAATGACAAACCGCCGTAACCTCTTTAATAGTGCGTTTTGGCGGTTTTTAACTATACAATAAACAAGAATAAAAATGAATATCACAAGAGAAAACATCGACGATCTGAATGCCGTATTAAAAGTAAAGATCGACAAAGCAGATTATGAAGAAAAGGTTGAAACTTTATTGAAAGATTACAGGAAAAAAGCTTCAATAAAAGGATTTCGTCCGGGAATGGTTCCAATAGGACTCGTAAAAAAAATGTATGGAAGAGCTATCCAGATTGACGAGATCAACAAAATAGTAACAGAAAACATTCAGAAATATATTACTGACGAGAAACTTGAAATTCTTGGCGATCCCCTTCCAAAAACAGATGATCAGCAGCTGATTGATTTTGATACCCAGGAAGACTTTACTTTCTCATTTGAACTTGGACTCGCTCCAGTTATTGATCTTAAGCTGACTAAAAAGAATAAAGTTAACCAGTATGAGATCATCATCGATGAAAAGATGAAGAGCGATTACCTTTCAAATTATACCCGCAGGTACGGTGATTTAAGAAAAGCTGAAGCCACTGAAGGTAAAGATGTGATTAAAGGTAAGATAGAAGCTATCGACAAAAAGGGCAATGTTATAGCAGAGGGCCCTTCATCTGATGATACCTCTCTCGGTATTGATATAATTAAAGATGAAAAAATAAAGGAGAAGTTTATAGGTAAAAATCTTAATGACAGTATAGACTTCGACATTAAAAAAGCATTCCCTAATGATACTGAAATAGCAGGTATCCTGCACATTAAGAAGGAAGAGGTTGCAGATCTGGAGGGAAATTTCAGATTTACTATTCATGATATAAGCCGTTTCCATCCGTCTGAAGTCGGGAAAGAGCTCTACGACAAAATATATGGAGAAGGTGCTGTGAAGTCGGAAGAAGAATTCATGAAGAAGATTGAAGAAGAAATTTCTATCAACTTAAAACGCGAGAGCGATTTTAAACTGATGCTCGATATTAAAAACCTGGCTATCGAAAAAACTGATTTCCAGCTTCCTGAAGAGTTCCTTAAAAAATGGCTTGTGAAAGTCAATGAGAATACCACCACTGAGCAGATCGATAAAGAATTCGACAGCTTTAAAAAAGACCTGAAATGGCAGCTCATCAGAAACAAGGTAGCCCGCGAAAACGAAGTGAAGATCACCGAGGAAGAACTGCTAAAAGAAGCTGAAAACATAACAAGATATCAGTTCCAGCAGTACGGTCTTTTCTATGCCACAGATGAGCAGATAAGCAACTATGCAAAAGAAACTCTGAAGAGGGAAGAAGATGCAAAAAGAATCGCTGATAAAATTCTGGAAGAAAAGGTTACTTTACTTATGAAAGAACTTGTGAAACTCGAAGAAAAGAGTGTCACAGTTGAGGAATTTAATAAGCTTTTTGAATAACAGTCAACACGTTGCGATGATTTATTTAAATTTCACTATCTTTGTCAGTTAATTTTTAATACTGTAAATATGAGTATGCTTGACGATTTTGGTAAGTACGCAAAAAGTAAACGCGGAATCAGTAGTCTGAATCTGCATAGGTACACTTCCGTACACAATAGCTATATATCTCCGACAATTATTGAAGAACGTCAGTTGAATATTGCTTCAATGGATGTTTTTTCACGTTTGATGATGGACAGGATAATTTTCCTTGGATTGCCGATTGATGATTATGTTGCTAATATTATACAGGCTCAGTTGCTTTATCTCGATTCATCTGACCCCGGAAAAGATATTCAGATATATTTCAACACTCCAGGCGGATCAGTTAATGCCGGTCTGGGTATATATGATACAATGCAATATATTTCTTCGGATATTTCCACCATTTGTACCGGAATGGCAGCTTCAATGGGAGCCGTTCTGCTTACTGCCGGGAAAAAAGGAAAAAGATCAGCTCTGAAACATTCAAGGATAATGATTCATCAGCCTATGGGTGGAGCTGAAGGAGTAGCTTCTGATATAGAAATTACAGTTCGTGAAATTGTTAAACTCAAGAGAGAACTATACGAAATAATTGCCTTTCATTCAGGAAATTCCATCGAAAAAGTTGAGAAGGATTCCGACAGAGACTACTGGATGACATCCCAGGAAGCTAAAGACTATGGGATGATTGATGAAATACTTATGAAAACTCAAAAATAGGCTTAATGGATAAATGTTCATTTTGCGGGAGGACAAAGAAGGAAGCGAACATGCTTATTGCAGGTCTCGAGGGGCATATCTGTGACCATTGTATAGAGCAGGCTCACAGCATAATGAAAGAAGAACTTGGCAGTAAAAAGAATATTTCATTTGATTCAATCAATCTTCTTAAACCTGTAGAAATAAAGAAATTTCTCGACCAATATGTTATTGGTCAGGACATGGCAAAAAAAATAATCTCCGTAGCTGTTTACAACCACTACAAAAGATTAATGCAGAAGGCTGATTCAGAAGATATTGAAATAGAAAAGTCGAACATTATTCTTGTAGGTGAAACAGGAACAGGAAAAACACTCCTTGCAAGAACAGTTGCCAAGATGCTACATGTTCCCTTTACAATTGTCGATGCAACAGTTCTTACTGAAGCAGGTTATGTAGGTGAAGATATTGAAAGTCTGCTTACCCGGTTACTGCAAAATGCAGACTATGATGTTAAAGCAGCTGAAAAGGGTATTGTTTTTATTGATGAGATCGACAAAATTGCAAGGAAAGGCGACAATCCCTCAATTACCCGCGATGTATCGGGCGAAGGTGTTCAACAGGGACTTCTGAAATTACTCGAAGGCTCAATAGTTAATGTACCTCCTCAGGGAGGACGAAAGCATCCTGAACAGAAGATGATACCTGTTGACACTAAAAATATTCTGTTTATCTGTGGCGGCGCGTTTGAAGGGATTCAAAAGAAGATCGCACAAAGACTAAATACACAGGTTGTTGGTTTCGGTGCTTCAAAAATCAGAGATAAAGTAGATAAGGATAACCTTCTTCAGTACATTGCCCCTCAGGACCTCAGAGCTTTCGGGCTAATCCCTGAAATAATCGGTAGATTACCGGTACTATCACATCTTGAACCTCTTGACAAGGATGCACTCAGGGCCATACTCACAGAACCGAAAAATGCACTTGTAAAACAGTATATCAAACTGTTTAAGATGGATAATATCGATCTCACTTTTGCTGATGGGGTTCTTGATTATATAGTGGACAAGGCAATTGAATTCAAACTTGGTGCAAGGGGACTCAGATCAATCTGCGAAGCCATAATGCTTGATGCCATGTTCGAAATGCCATCTGTTGAAACAAATGATCTTGAAATAACAATCGCCTACGCCGACAGGAAACTTGAAAGAATAAATCTTAAAGTACTGAAAGCTTCATAAATAAAAAGGGACCTGCCAAAGCAAGCCCCTTTTTTTTCAACCAAACCTAACCTTATCAATTACGGCATCAAACGATGCTTATGTTTTAGAGTAATCTCTTTTGACTGAGTCCCGCGTGTAACTGAAGCTATTGCGTCACAAGCTCCCGTTCCATAATCAAGAATGACAGGATCAACTCCGGTTCTTTCAAATTTTATGGTTCCGCTAACGATGAATTCACAAACCCGTTTCCAGTGCAATGCTGTCAAAATAGTATTTGTATATGCCATTCCATTAATATTTATTCCGGTAGCTGTTCCGGTAATAAGGCACTCATCATCCCAAATAGTCTTTGTACCCCAGCCAGCTGTAAATTCCCTTTGATGATCAATAGTACGCAAGATTGTTTTGCCATCGGGTAACGTGAGTTTGCCTCCTGTGAGTTTATCTGTGATTACCATGTTCTGATTATTGTTCAGACCAACGGTTTTTATTTCTTTGGTACCTTCAATTTTAATCCCATTAAAGAAATAATTATCGAAAGTAACTGTTCTTGTTGCGTTTACAACATTCCGTCTATCAGTAACATTTATAATTATTTTACCTGAACGGGTACTCCCGTTAAAACCAGTACAGCCTGTTCCGTAATCGATTGTAATGGTTTTTGGAAATGCGCCGGCTGAAATGGTTATAGTCGGACATGAATCCGTGAGAGCCATACCAGCTTCCAGATCACCTTTTGCGGGACCCATTAAGTTCTCCATAATTATTGAAGCATTATCAGCAGTGTTATTGACATCTTCAAAAGCAACATCTGTAACGGAGTTATCATCAGCCAGATCAACACTTTCCTGTTCAATCAGATTGGTATCTTTCTTACATGATGAAAATGAAAGCACTCCCATAGCTGCAATCATCAGAAAAATTTTTGTTTTCATAAAGCCTATTTTAAAATTAATAATTCCGTTTATTAATACTTTAGATGACAACAAATCAGAAAGGTTTAATGTTGTAAAAGAAATAATTTGAAATACATTGAAATAAGTGTTAAACGAAGTTTAAAACTACGCCTGGCACAGTCTTTTTAGAGTACAGTTTTAGGCGGAGAGATTCCTCGCTGTCGCTCGGGATTGTAGAGCGCAGCGAGGGATCTTTGGGATTGTAGTAAACACCAATAAGATATTATATTGCTCTTAAACTGTGTTAATGCTTTATTTTTCTCAGGTATATAGTATAGGTATACGGAATGTCGCGATTTTCAGTGTCAACAAACTCTTCTTTTTCAGACACTTCCCAGATCTTGAGGTCAATCTCAGGGAAATAAATATCTGCCGGAGCCTTTTTATGCACATGGGTTATATAGAGCCGGTCGGCTAACGGCATGAATTGACAATATATGCTCCCTCCTCCTATTATAAAGATTTCTTCGTTCTTATCACACTTGCTTAATCCGTCTTCAATTGAGTAGCCAGTAACTGCACCTTCAAACGTTTCTTTAGGATTATCTGTAAGAACAATGTTTTTACGTCCGGGGAGTGGTCTGCGAGGCAATGATTCCCAGGTTTTCTTCCCCATAATAATTGTATTCCCTGTCGTCAGCTTCTTAAACCTTTTCAGGTCTTCAGAAATATGCCACAAAAGTTCATTGCCCTTTCCAATACCCCAATCTTCTGAAACAGCAACTATAATTGAAATCATACCTTATATATTATACAGAAATTTCACCTTTAATATGCGGGTGGCAAATATAGTCCGTCAGGGTAAAATCCTCAAACCTGAACTTTAGTATATCTTTTACTTCCGGGTTTATTACCATTTTTGGTAATTTATAGGGCTCTCTTGTCATCTGCAGTTTCACCTGGTCTATATGATTCAGATAAATGTGTGCATCGCCAAGTGTATGCACGAAATCGCCTGGTTTAAGTCCTGTTGCCTGTGCAACCATTAGAGTTAAAAGAGCATACGATGCAATGTTAAAAGGGACACCGAGAAAAATATCTGCACTTCTCTGATAAAGCTGGCACGACAATTTTCCACCTGCCACATAAAACTGGAACATCAGATGACAGGGAGGAAGTGCCATTTTTTCCAGCTCACCAACATTCCATGCGCTTACAATATGACGGCGTGAGTCGGGTGTATTTTTAATTGAATTTATAACATTCATTAACTGGTCTATCTTCTTTCCTTCGTCAGCCGGCCATGTGCGCCATTGGTATCCATACACAGGACCTAGATTCCCATCTTTATCGGCCCATTCATTCCATATCTTTACTCCATTATCATTCAGATACTTAGTATTTGTATCTCCTGAAATAAACCAAAGCAGTTCATGTATAATTGATTTAAGATGAAGTTTCTTTGTTGTAAGGAGCGGAAAACCTTCTTCAAGATTAAATCTCATCTGATAACCAAACACACTTATTGTTCCGGTACCGGTTCTATCCGTTTTTTCAGTACCGGTTTTTATTACATGATCAAGCAGGTCAAGATATTGCTTCATTCCAATTGATTAATGTTACTGTTTAGGTGAAATTTTTACGAAAATAACAAGGGGAATATTCTATGTCTTTTTCTTATTTCTTTTCTCAATCTCATCCCTGACTGAGGCAGCACGTTCGTAATCTTCAGTTTTGACAGCTTCATCAATCAACTTATAGAGTTCCTCAATTGAATACGAACTAAACTTGCTGTTGTCAGGTTCAAAGAAATTTTCAATTTCGTTTGCCGGAGAGATCTCTGAATCAGTTGGATTAATTATTATTCCTGCCTTTTCAAGAATTTCTTCGGTAATAAATATCGGACAGCCAAATCTCAGTGCAAGAGCCACAGCATCGGATGTTCTGCTGTCAATAGAATATTCTTTTATGCCGTTAGTGCAAACAAGTTTTGAAAAGAAAACCCCTTCTTCAAGTTTAGAGATCATCACTTCGATTATAGAAATGTCAAACTCATCAGCAAATTTTTTAAAAAGGTCATGAGTTATGGGACGGGGAGGGTCAAGATTTTCAAGTTTAATTACGATAGCCTGAGCTTCAAACCCTCCAATAATGATTGGGATCCTTCTCTCTCCGTTCTCTTCAATCAAAATTAATGCATACGCTCCGGATTGAGTCTGACTATAAGATATTCCCATCACCTTTAACTTTACTCTCTTCATATCAATCATTTATACACCAGATGAATACCCCGGCTTTTTTATAAATTTGACAAATATAAAGATAATAGAACTAACACTATGATTTACCATATTCATTTTTATCAACAACATTTTATTAAACCTTTATCTTAATTTTGAATTCTGAAACAGGAATTGTAATACGTTTAATCAAACAACCGGTTGTTTTACAGCTAACAATAAAAAAATCACTGTATTGGTTTGGAAATAATCTAATTTGTATATCTTTGCAGTCCAATTTTGGATAAATCCACAGGGGCAAACAGAAGTTATATATTCAATTGATTATATACGCCTCACGGAGTAACGTAAAAAAGATAAGAAATGTACGCAATCGTAGAAATTGCAGGCCAGCAGTTTAAAGTAGAGGAAGGCAAAAAGATTTTTGTTCATCGCCTTGAAGAAGTTGCAGGCAGCGATGTTGAATTTGATAAAGTTCTTTTAATTGAAGACGAGGGAAAAATCACTATCGGTGAACCTACAATTAAAGACGCTATTGTTGAAGGTAAAGTTCTTGACGACACTGTAAGAGGCGATAAGGTTATCGTTTTCAAAATGAAGAGAAAAAAAGGTTACAGGGTGAAAAACGGACACCGTCAGAACTTTTCTCAGGTTGAGATTCTCAGTATTGCCACAAAAGGCGCTCCAAAAAAAGTAGCTCCAAAAAAAGAAGCTAAGGTAAAAGAAGCAAAAGTTGCTGAAGAACCTATAACAGTGAAAAAAGTTGCTGCAAAGAAAACAGTTGCTAAAAAAGCAGAAGCTCCTGTAAAGAAAGCTTCAGAAAAAAAGGTTGCTGAAAAAAAGGTTGCTGAAAAGAAACCGGCAGCAAAGAAAACCTCAAAAGGTAAAGAATAATCAGATTTAAGTATAAGCAAATAAAAATATAGAATTATGGCACACAAGAAAGGGGCGGGTAGTTCACGCAACGGTCGCGATTCACAGAGTAAACGGCTTGGAGTGAAGCTCTTCGGCGGCCAGACAGCCAAAGCAGGAAACATCATCGTTCGTCAGAGAGGAACAAAACATAATCCGGGTCTGAATGTAGGTCTCGGAAAAGACCATACACTCTTTGCACTCACCGACGGTGAAGTTGAATTCAGAAGAAAAGGAGATAATAAAACTTATGTTTCGGTAAAACCGGTAACTGAATAGGCTATTCTCTTAAAAGATACTTACTCCCGAAATTCTTTTCTTACACAGGAAAGCATTATCGGGAGTTTTTTAATATTTTTACAGCAGGCTTCTTCGAGCCTGTTTTTTTATTAATACATAACTGAATATGTTAACGATTAACCTTATCCGCGAAAGAAAAGAATTTATAATTGAACGACTGAAAGTAAAAAACTTCAAAGCAGAAGATATTATTGAGAAAATTCTTGCCCTCGACTCTTCCCGCCGTGAAATACAATCGAAAACCGATTCTATGCAGGCTGAAATGAACCTGATATCCAAAGAGATAGGGAATCTTATGAAGAGCGGGAAGAAAGAAGAAGCCGAAGCAGCCAAGGTAAAAACATATACCCTTAAAGAAGATATCAAATCTCTGTCCAATAAATTAATACCTATCGAGACTGACCTGAAAAACGAAATCATCAGGTTGCCTAACCTGCCTCATGAATCAGTTGTTCCGGGATATGGAGCTGATGATAATGTTAAGGTAAAAGAGGGCGGTGTCATTCCTCAACTGCCGGAAACTGCTCTTCCCCACTGGGATCTTATTAAAAAATATGATATAATCGACTTCGATCTTGGGATAAAACTAACCGGAGCCGGATTTCCTGTTTACCTTGGAAAAGGGGCAAAACTCCAAAGAGCTTTGATAAATTTTTTCCTTGAAGAAGGTGGAAAAGCTGGTTACAGAGAGGTAATGCCGCCAATTATGGTCAATGAAGATTCAGGCTTTGGTACGGGGCAATTGCCTGATAAAGAAGGACAAATGTATCATGCCACAATTGATAATTTTTATCTTGTTCCTACAGCTGAAGTACCTGTAACAAATATCTACAGGGATGTTATCCTTAGTGCAGAAGTGCTTCCTGTAAAAAATGTTGCCTATACTCCCTGCTTCAGAAGAGAGGCAGGATCATGGGGAGCTCATGTACGGGGACTCAACCGGCTTCACCAGTTCGATAAGGTCGAAATAGTTCAGATTGCCCACCCCGATCATTCATATCAATCTCTCGAAGAGATGGTTAGTCACGTTGAGGGACTGGTGTCAAAACTTGAACTTCCATACAGGATCTTAAGGCTTTGCGGGGGCGACATGTCGTTTACATCTGCAGTTACATACGATTTTGAAGTTTGGTCAGCTGCACAGAAGAGATGGCTTGAGGTTAGTTCTGTCTCAAACTTTGAATCATTTCAGGCTAACAGACTGAAATGCAGATTTAAAGAAAAAGGGGATAAACAAACCAGACTTGTACATACTCTCAACGGAAGTGCTCTTGCGCTTCCAAGAATCGTAGCTGCGATCCTTGAGAACAATCAGACTGAGGAGGGGATTAAGATACCGAAGGTGCTTATTCCTTATACAGGTTTTGACATAATTAATTAAGTTTTTATACCTGATCTTATCTTCAATCCCCGGTTTTCAACCCCCCTGAATTCCCCAAATGGGAAAATCAACCCCCTAAATCCCCCAAATGGGGGACTTAAGATCTGACTCAAGTTCTTAAAAGCCCCCCATTTGGGGGGTTGAGGGGTTGTAAAAGGGGACATATTTGGGGGGTTGGGGGGTAGAAAACAAGGATTGAAAATGATCTTAATCAACTATCACAGAGTAAGTTATTATAACTCATGAATAAAACCAATCAATCATACATCTATGCGGGTTTGGCTATCTTATTCTGGTCAACGGTTCCTACAGCCTTTAAAATAAGCCTTGGAGAGCTGGATATCCTTACAATGCTCACAATAGCTGTTCTGACATCAACTCTTGTGCTGTTCATAGTTATTATAACTTCTGATAAAATAAGCCTGTTAAGAAAATCGACTCCGAAAGAACTTTTAGGTTCAGCTATTCTCGGGTTTATTAATCCTTTTGTCTATTATATTGTTCTGCTCAGTGCATATCAGCTTCTTCCTGCACAGGTTGCTCAGCCTCTGAATATGATCTGGCCCATAATCCTGGTTTTCCTTTCGGTGCCCATCCTCAAACAAAAAATTGAAAGAAAGAGTTTCGTTGCCCTTTTTATCAGCTTTATCGGGGTATATATAATTTCATCGCAGGGGACACCTTTTAAACCAGTTCATTCGAATCTTGCCGGCGTTTTTTTAGCTACTGGCAGTTCAATCTTCTGGGCTGTATATTTTATACTGAATATTAAAGATAAAAGAGATGAAGCGGTTAAACTATTTCTGAATTTCATGTTTGGCTCCGGCTATCTTATTGTCGCAATGATTATTACAGGGAAATGGCAAATTGAACCCGGATTAAAGGGAGTCGCTGCAGCTGTTTATATCGGTATATTTGAGATGGGGATATCATTTCTTTTCTGGCTGAAAGCCCTGCAAATGGCTTCGACTACAGATAAAGTAAGCAACCTGGTATATTTTGCTCCATTTCTTTCTCTGGTCTTTGTACACTTTATTCTTCATGAATCCGTTTATTATACTACTCCGGCGGGATTGTTACTTATCATTGCAGGAATATTGATACAGAACAGGAAAACTTCCCGCAGATAAATAGTTATCTTTGTCGTCTCCTTTTTTTGAAAATTTAATACTCAACTAATATGAAAAAACTGATTTCCTTACCCATAATACTTCTCGCACTTTTTGCCTCGTGTAAGAAAGACCCGGTAAAACCTATTGATTCCGGACTGACCGATGCAATGGCCAGAGATACAGTGTATTATATCATGAAAGATTATTATTACTGGTATAATCTCATGCCAACGGTGACTAAAGAAAACTATCAAACTCCCTATGATATCCTGGAAGCTATGCGTTATAAAACCCTCGACCGGTGGAGTTATATCCTGACTGGTGACGAGTATAATGCCCAGGTGAATGGAACATTCGTGGGACATGGCTTCAGAATCGGTCTTGATGCTTTGGGCAATGCCCGTATAGCAATGATTTATTATAACTCACCCTTGTATGCTGCCGGAGTTCGAAGAGGCTGGATCGTAGAAAAGATTAATGGAGTTGATCTGGCTCCTATATTATTACGAAATGACGGGGTTGCTTATAACACTCTTATCCAACCAGGTACAGCAGGGATTACGAACATATTCCTTTTCAGGAAACCCGATGGAACTGAAACAACCATTTCCTCAACCAAAGCACAATTCTCAATTAACACTGTTCTTGCTTATGATACTCTTCACCTGGCAAGCGGAGTAACCGGACATCTGGTCTTTGAGGAATTCTTCCCCCCTGCAACAGATGAACTGGCCACAGCATTTGCATATTTTAAGGCAAATAATATTAAAGACCTGATCCTTGATCTGAGATATAATTCAGGAGGTTATCTCGATATAGCACAGACACTTGCAAGTTATATAGCTGGTGACTCAAAAGCAGGAACAATATTTGCAAAACTATCATATAACGATAAACATCCCGAGGCAAATCAATCAAGATTGTTTTTAACTACAGCTTCCTCACTGGGGATGACCAGAATGGCAGTAATAACATCACGTTCCACAGCATCAGCGAGCGAAGATGTGATAAACGGACTTAAACCTTTCGTAAATATTGTCACAATCGGCGATACAACAAACGGGAAACCGACCGGAATGAATGGATGGGATATTGGCAAAGTTCATAAATATTATGTATTCCCTGTTACTTTTAAAGTGGTTAACTCTTTGAATCAGGGAGAATTCTTTGATGGGTTTTTCCCTTCCAAAGTTTTAGCCGATGATATTGCTCATGACTGGAGCGACAGGAATGAAGCATGCCTGAAAGAGGCCATTCATTACATGGAAACAGGTTCTATATCGACAAAGGGTGTTTCATCATTTAAACGTTATCCTCAATTTTCTGAAAAACCAGAATGGATGAATAATGCAATTGTAATGCATAAGTAACAGGCAAATAGGAAGAGGGTCATTTCAATCATAAATCAAATAATTACAACCTATTGAAGTCCAAGCCTCCAGAAAGGATAATTCTTGGGATCGATCCGGGTACCAGCATGACTGGATACGGAGTAATAAAGACTGTCGGAACGGTACCTGAGCTTATTGCTATCGGAGCAATAGATCTTTCTAAATTTGATGATCACTATGTCAAATTGAAACATATTTTCGATAGAACCATTGGAATCATAGATGAATATCATCCTGACGAGCTGGCTATTGAGGCCCCGTTTTTTGGAAAGAATGTTCAATCGATGCTTAAGCTTGGCAGGGCACAAGGCGCCGCAATTGCTGCGGCACTTACCCGTTCATTGCCAATTTTCGAATACGCTCCAAGGAAGATTAAAATGTCAATAACCGGACAGGGTGCTGCATCGAAGGAGCAGGTAGCAGCAATGCTGATGAATATCTTAAAATTCAATATGAATGAAATTAAGCTGGATGCCACCGATGGTCTGGCAGCTGCTTTATGCCATTTTTACCAGACCAATAAACCTACACAGGAAAAAGCCTTCAACAGCTGGAAGGATTTTATAAATAAAAATCCCAAAAGAGTAAAGTAGGCTTTATAGGGTTATACAACTGCAAAAGCCAGAGCAGCAACACTTACTTTTACCCCTTCAACTTTAAGAAGTTCATTGGCACACGATTCTATAGTCGATCCGGTGGTAATAACATCGTCGATAAGCAGAATATGCCTACCCATAATACTTTCAGGATCAATAACGCGAAATATGCCCTCAACATTAGTCCATCGTTCATAGCGTGACCGTTTTGTCTGAGTAGCTGAAACAGTAATTCTTGCCAGTGACGTTGTATTAACGGGCAATCCTGTTGCATCTCCGATTCCGTTTGAGATATAATCACTCTGGTTAAAGCCCCGGATCCGCTTTTTTGATGGGTGCAACGGAACTGGTATTATCAGATCAATATCAGTTACAAATCCCGAAGCTTTAAGCGATTTACCATATATCCGGCCCAGTTCAAATCCAATCTCCTTTATCCCTTTGTATTTCAGATTATGAATAAGGTTTCTTATTCTGCTTCCCTTATTATAAAATGAGAATGCCGCTGCCTTCTCTATCAGACATCTTCCCCAGAAAAGTTTTTCAACAGGGTTCTCATTTTCAGTATGATAATTAGTCCTGGGAATAACAACGTAGCATTCAGTGCAGATAAGATGTTCATTCCTTAATAAATGATTGCCACAGGCATAGCAAAGCCTGGGAAAGAGGAGGCTGATAAAATCATCCCACAAACTATAGAAATAACTCATGCAGCGAGTTCAATATTCTCTTCAAAGAATTACCTTCCTGCTTATTTTAGCTGCAATCTCTTTAAATTCTTCAGGCGAGAATTTTAGTTTTGGATTCTTGAAATTTACATCCTCCATGTTATCCATAGGTACAAGATGAATATGGGCATGGGGAACTTCAAGTCCAAGGATTGCAACTCCGATACGTTTGCAGGGAATAGCGCTTTTTATAGCAACTGCCACTTTTTTTGAAAAAATGATTAATCCTGAAAGTTGTTTATCATCAAGATCAAAAATATAATCTGTTTCCTTTTTGGGCACAACCAGAGTATGACCTGCTTTCAATGGATTGATATCGAGAAATGCAAAATAATTATCATCCTCAGCGATTTTATAACAGGGAATTTCCCCGTTAATAATTTTTGTGAAAATAGTTGACATGATGACGATAATAAAAAATTATTATATTGAAATAGAGATTATTTCAAATGGAATTACTCCCGATGGTACTTTTATCTCAATTATATCGCCCACTTTTTTACCAATCAATCCCTGGGCTATCGGAGAACTTATAGCAATCTTCCCTAGTTTGAAATTTGCTTCACTCTCAGGAACAAGCTGGTATTCCATTGTTGTATTGGCAGATTTATTCCTGATCTTCACCTTGTGCAGTATTCTGACATTTGAAACATCTATTCTTGTTTCATCAATTATTCTTGACCTGGCAATAATATCGTCAAGCTTTGAAATTTTCATCTCAAGCATACCCTGTTCCTCTTTGGCAGCAGCATACTCAGCGTTTTCAGAAAGATCTCCCTTATCCCTTGCGTCTGCAATCTGTCTGGAAATCATAGGTCTCTCAACCTTCCTTAATTGGTCAAGTTCCTCTTTAAGTTTTTGAAGACCCTCTACTGTCACATAAATTACTTCTGACATTTTTCTCTCCTCCTATTTAAAAAAATATGAAGAATTCCGGGCTTGCCGGAACTCTTCATAAAACAAATGTATAAAACTTTTTAATTAATCACAAATAATAATAACGTGATTACGTGTTTTACAAGTATTTATCATATAAAATGCAACCCTGAGAAGTATTAATCAGGGCTTTTTAAACTTTTTCTTTTTTTTCTTCACACTTTCTTTATCCCGAAGTTCCATATTATTTTTATCCTGTTTCATACGAGCCTGTACCTCAGGTGTTTGAATGTCAACTGTTCGTTTCCTTGATAACTTAATAGATTTTTCAGATTTCCTTTGAAGCTTCTTATCATTAGCTTCCTGCTTCTTTTTAGCCCCAAGTACCTTTCGCGGTTCTTTAACTTTTATCTCTTTCCTGATATGACGGGTTTTACCAAACAATTGTTTCTCCGGATTCCTGTGAAATATCCGAACGTTACACGAGGCCACCGATAATGATAGAACAAATAGAAGAAGAAAAAACTTTCTGACAGATAAATTATTCATTCTCAGAACTTACAATAAATTTTTCTCAATTCCGTTAAATTCCCGACGGTAATAGTAATTTTGCAATATTAAATATCTTCCGGTGGCAACAGATTCAAAATTAAGATTTTTATCAATTATATTGGCACTTACCATTATCTTAAGTTCGTGCAATAAAAAAAACGATGTTATTCCTAATGTAAGCGTTGATTTCCGCATCGACCTGAATGACCCTGAGTTTGTAACCCTGACGGGGATAGGAAATCACGCCATTGTCACATCCCAGACAAATAACTGGGGAGCACTTTCTGCAGGATTCAATTATAATGGGATAATCGTTTACACCTCAGATATTGATGTTTTCAATGCTTACGACCGTACCTGCCCTCATGATTATGCTTTAAATGGTGCCAGTTTTAAAGTTAATGTTGACTTTACAATAGCCGTCTGTCCGCAGTGTAGTACTAAATATTCGCTTTCAGCCGGAGGAGTCCCATTCGCCGGACCCGGAAGATACCCTCTGAAGAATTACAGAACAAGTTTCGATGGTACGTATATAAGAGTGTGGAATTAGTACCTATAATGATCGGGTTTATATGGTCCGGCTTCCGGTACACCAATATAATCAGATTGATCTTTGGTAAGTTTTGTCAGTTTTACCCCAAGCTGTTCGAGGTGTAAGCGTGCAACCTCTTCATCGAGATCTTTTGGAAGACGGTAAACACCTATTTCGTATTTCTTTTTCCAAAGCTCTATCTGGGCAAGAGTCTGATTACTGAATGAGTTACTCATTACAAATGAAGGGTGTCCTGTTGCACAACCGAGGTTAACCAGTCTTCCTTCAGCAAGAATAAAAATTGAATGTCCGTCGGCGAAAAGATATTTATCAACCTGAGGCTTGATGTTTATTTTCTTAATCCCTTTCAGATCATTCAGATTATCAACCTGTATTTCATTATCGAAATGTCCGATATTGCATACTATTGCCTGATCTTTCATCTTCTTCATATGGTCAAGAGTGATAATATCCCTGTTACCGGTTGCGGTAACAAAAATATTACCTTCATTAAGAGTATCTTCAACTGTTTTAACTTCGAAGCCTTCCATAGAGGCCTGAAGAGCACAAATCGGATCTATTTCAGTAACAATTACCCTCGATCCGTAAGATTTCATCGATCTCGCACAACCTTTTCCAACATCGCCATACCCACAGACAACAACAACTTTACCGGCCAACATCACGTCGGTAGCTCGTTTAATACCATCGGCAAGCGACTCACGACAACCGTACAGGTTATCGAATTTTGATTTTGTAACTGAATCGTTAACATTAATAGCGGGAACGAGAAGTTCACCGTTCTCAAGCATCTGATACAATCTGTGAACACCGGTTGTGGTCTCTTCAGAAATCCCTTTCAGTTCTTTTACTGTCCGATGCCATTTACCCGGTTCATCTTTAAGAAGATTTTTCAAAGTTGCAAGTATGATCGCTTCTTCCCTGTTCTCAGGTTTCTTATCGAGTACCCCGGGTGTTTTTTCAGCTTTATATCCAAGGTGTACCATGAGTGAGGCATCACCACCATCATCAACCAAAAGGTTTGGACCTTTTCCCTCAGGGAATGTAAGCGCCTGAGCTGTACACCACCAGTATTCTTCAAGGGTTTCCCCCTTCCATGCAAACACGGGAATACCACTGGCAGCAATTGCAGCGGCGGCATGATCCTGAGTTGAGAATATATTACAACTGGCCCATCTTACATCAGCTCCAAGTTCAGCAAGAGTCTCAATAAGCACGGCTGTTTGAATTGTCATGTGAAGTGATCCTGTAATACGTGCCCCTTTTAATGGTTTTTCAGATGAATATTTCTTTCTTATTGCCAGCAGGCCCGGCATCTCTTTTTCTGCTATTTCAATTTCTTTTCTGCCAAAATCTGCTAATGATATATCCTTTACCTTGTACTGCATTTTATGGGTTTTAAATTTATAATTCATGAAAAATTCAGAGCGCAAAGATAACAAAAACAATTCGTATTATTCAGCTCAGTATTTGAAGAGTGTTTAATTTATCAAGTTCCATCTGTTTGGCCAGCTGTTCGGTATTGTCAAACTTTATCTCGTCCCTGAGTCTTTTTCTGAATGTAACTGTTATTTTACTGTTATAAATATCCTGATCAAAATTCAGGATGTTGACTTCGATACTTCTGAGTTTTTTATCACTGTTTACTGTAGGATTTGAACCGATGTTCAGCATTCCTGGGTATTTTTGATTATCAAGATATACTTCAACAGCATAGACTCCATTAGCTGGTATAAGCTTATATTGATCGTCAGGAAGTATATTTGCTGTTGGAAATCCAATTGTCCTGCCTATCTGCCGCCCCCTAACAACCTTCCCGGTAACAGGGTATGAATATCCCAGCCACCTGTTTGCCTCATCGAGTCTCCCTGTCAACAATGCCTCCCGGATTAAAGAGGAACTTATTGCTCCCTCTTCGGTCTGAAAACCCTGTGCCTGCTCTACAATAATATCAAGCGAATCCGCACATTCTTTTATTGTTTTAAAATCACCTTCACCTTTTCTACCAAAATGATGATTATACCCTATGACCAGATGTCTTGTACCAATCTTATTCACAAGCACCTCATTAATAAAATCGCAGGCTTTAATATTGCTGAACTGCCTGGTAAATTCAATAATAATGAGATGGTCTATTTTTGCATCTTCAAGAAGAATCTTCTTCTCCTCCATTGTTGTAAGGAATGAGAGGTTTGCCGGGTTTTGTTCCAGTACAAGTCTGGGATGAGGTGAAAAGGTAATAACAACAGCCTCTCCGTTTATCTCTCCTGCCCTTGCAACAAGGCAATCAAGAAGAGCTCTGTGCCCGCGGTGTACTCCGTCAAATATTCCCAGAGTAACAATGGGATTTACTAAATCAAGACTGCTATATCCTTCATGAATGATCATAACTGAGTATTATAGCTGCAAAAATAGTAAAGCACAGCGAAATGAGTCTATATAATGATTTTGTTTTTGTACTTTTATGGAAAGATTTCCTAATAACCAATCTATCATGACTTCTGCCAGTTTCTTCATCGCCGATCCATGGCTGAAACCATTCACAGGCTCTATTGAAAAACGTATTGCAAAAAGTATTTCAAAAGAACAGCAGTTAATTGGAAAAGGGACCCTGATAGATTTTTCTATGGGACATTTTTACTATGGACTTCATCAAAACAACGATAGCTGGATATTCAGGGAGTGGGCCCAAAACGCTACCTGTATTTATATTATCGGTAATTTTACCGGATGGAAAGAGAAGGACGAATTTAAGATGAACAGGCTTAATCCGATGGGAGACTGGGAAATTATTCTTCCGTTGGCAGCTATGAAACACGAAGACCTCTTTAAACTGTCAGTTCACTGGGAAGGAGGCCAGGGAGAACGTATTCCTGCTTATGCCAACCGTGTTGTACAGGATGATAAAACCAAAATATTCAGCGCCCAGGTATGGCATCCCAAAGAAGAATATAAGTGGAAGATTAAAAAATTTAAAGCGCCCGACACTGCTCCCCTGGTCTATGAAGCACATATAGGTATGGCCACCCCTTTGGAGAAAACGGGTACTTATCGCGAGTTCACGGAAAATGTCCTTCCACTGATCATAAAATCGGGATACAATACTATTCAGCTGATGGCTATTCAGGAACATCCTTTCTATGGATCTTTCGGATATCATGTCTCAAGCTTTTTTGCTGCATCCTCACGGTTTGGAACACCTGACGAACTGAAGGAACTCATCGATAAAGCCCATTCGGCTGGAATAAGGGTTATCATGGATCTCATTCACTCTCATTCAGTTAAGAATAGTAATGAAGGACTTGGTCTTCAGGATGGCTCGCCCGGGCAGTATTTCCATTCAAACGAGAGAAGAAATCACAGGGCATGGGATTCATTATGCTTCGACTATGGGAAAGATAATGTAATCCACTTTCTACTTTCAAACTGTCGTTACTGGCTCGAAGAATACAAGTTCGACGGTTTCAGGTTTGACGGGGTTACAAGCATGATTTACTACGACCATGGCCTGGAAAAGAATTTTACAACTTATGATGAATACTTCGATGGCTCGCAGGATGAGGATGCACTTGTCTATCTGTATCTGGCGAATAAACTGATTCATAAATTTAAACCCGAAGCAATTACCATTGCTGAAGAAATGAGTGGGATGCCGGGAATTGCTGCTGCTATTGATAGAAAGGGCTATGGTTTTGATTTCAGGTTATCTATGGGAGTTCCTGATTACTGGATTAAACTTGTTAAGGATACTGTTGATGAAGCATGGGATATGGGAAAGCTCATGTATGAAATAACACAACATCGGGCTGAAGAGAAGATAATCTCCTACTGCGAATCGCATGACCAGGCAATCGTTGGCGATAAAACTTTGATATTCAGAATGCTGGGGGCTGAAATATATACAGGAATGAATAAATCATACCACAGTTTCAGTGTCGACCGGGGTATTGCACTGCATAAAATGATCAGACTCATCACCTTTGGTACGGCAGGAGGTGGATATCTGAATTTTATGGGAAATGAATTCGGCCATCCTGAATGGATTGATTTTCCAAGGGAAGGAAACAGCTGGAGTTATAAATATGCACGGCGCCAATGGCAGCTTGCAGAGAACAAAGATCTTAAATACTATTACCTGTCAAATTTCGATAAGGGGATGGTGAAGCTTCAGCGCGATTTCAAAATACTGAATGATCTTACAATAAACAGGGTATATGAGAATAACGAGGATAAGGTAGTTGCTTTTACAAGAGGAGATTTATTATTTGTATTTAATTTTCACCCATCCACTTCTTTTACTGACTATGGAATTCCCATAAAAGGGAAGTTCAGGATAGTTCTGGATACTGATGATAAGCTTTTCGATGGTTTCAACAGAATTGACAGGAGTACTGTTTACCTTTCAATGAGAAAAGCAGAAAGGAGCATTATTAATGCCCCTTTGTACCTTTATTTGTATCTGCCCTCAAGAACAGCTCTTGTTTTTAAAAAAGAATCTGTCAGAAAAGCAACTGATCTTTAGTCAATCCAGCGCAGCAGGTAAAAATCCTGTTTATGAGGAAGATCTTTGTGTTTAGGATAGATTCGGATTCCGTAAAAGAATGACCCTGCTTTCTCAGGAACAAGTTTCGCCCGGTAAAGACATTTCCCGTTTTTACAGTTGATTAATTTAAACTCTTCACTTCCAACAAATTCATGTTCTCCGTTTTTCCTTCTGCGGGTAATAATAAATTCCACACCAACATTTTCTTTCGGTATATTCTTCACGTCAAGGGCAATCTCTGCAACATAATCCATACCTGAGCGGTAAACATTTTCTCCTGCTTTTTCAAAACTATAATTCAGCACTTCAATATTATCCCATTCTTCCCTCATGGTATTTTTCCAGGCTGCCAGCTCTTTAGCTTTCTCAAAACTATTTTCTATCAGGTATTTATTCCGGCTGAAAAGTTTGAAATAGTACTTTTCATAATAGTCGTCGATCTGCCTCTTCATCGTAAACTCAGGAGCAATCTTTACCATAGTGTTTTTAACCAGACTCATCCATTCAACAGGAACTCCCTGATCATTAAATGCATAATAGGCCGGAACAATTTCAAATTCCAGCATATTATAAATAGTCTCAGCATCAATGTCATCCTGAAGATCTGAGTTTGAAAAAGTTGCCTTCTTTGGTAATGCCCATCCTGCAAATGCCCGATATCCTTCCACCCACCATCCGTCGAGTACGCTGAAATGGATTGTACCATTCATGACGGCCTTTTCACCGCTTGTACCTGAAGCTTCAAGTGGCCTGGTGGGCGTATTAAGCCAGATATCAACCCCTCTTACAAGATATTTTGCCAATTCAATATCATAATTCTCAAGGAATACCACCTTCCCTGTAAATTCGGGCATTTGCGATATTTCAAAAATTCTTTTTATAAGATCCTGGCCACCACCATCATTAGGATGCGCCTTCCCTGCAAATATAAACTGAACAGGTTTCAAAGGATTATTTACTATACGTGCCAGTCTGTCCAGATCTCTGAAAAGAAGTGTAGCTCTTTTATAAGTGGCAAACCTTCTGGCAAATCCGATAGTAAGGGCCTTTTCATCGAGGTGACTACTGATATTCAGAAGAGTACGGGGGCTGACATGCTTATCAATCATATCGGTTTGAAGCCGCTTTCTGATATTTGCAAATAACTTCTTCTTAAGACCTGTTTTGATCGCATAAATCCTTTTATCCTCTACATTATATAATCTTTCCCAAAGACTTCTGTCAGTCTGGTCAAAGTTAACATTACCGGTTAATTCCTTATATAACTCCTGCCATTCAGGAGCAGTCCAGGTAGGATGATGAACCCCATTTGTGACGTAACCAATAAAAAGTTCCTCTTTAAGATAACCTGGCCACAATTTATTGAACATTTCCTGGCTTACCTCTCCGTGCAATTTACTTACACCGTTCACCTCCTGCGACATACGGGTTGCAAGATAGCTCATGTTGAATTTTTTATCAGGATCACCTTCGCAGCGCCCAAGAGCCATCATCTCATCCCAGGAAATCATCAGCCTGCTGTGATAATGTGATATATACTTACGAAGAAGATCCTCATCAAATGCATCATGTCCCGCCGGTACAGGAGTATGTGTTGTAAAAAGGGTAGATGATCTGACAACTTCAAGTGCCTGATTAAATGTAAGATGTTGATCCGTAATAAGACTTCTTAGTCTTTCAAGACTAATGAATGCTGAATGTCCTTCGTTGCTGTGATAGAGATCAGGTTTTAGTCCCAAAGCTTCAAGGGCTCTTATTCCGCCAATCCCAAGAATAAGTTCCTGCCTCAGCCTGTTTTCATTATCTCCACCATAAAGGTAGTGAGTTACTGTTCGATCCTCAGGCGAATTATCATCAAAATCTGTATCAAGGAGTATAAGTCTGACTTTTCCTACCATAGCTTCCCAGACACGAATTCTGATTGTTCTTCCGGGCCATCCCAGACTGACAGTAAGATGATTCCCCTTCGCATCTTTTAAAGGGTTGATTGGAAGACGCGAGAACTCTTCAGCTTCATAGATTGAAAGTTGTTCTCCTCTGGGTCCAAGTTTTTGTTTGAAGTAGCCATACCTGTAAAGAAGGCCAATGCCGGTTATCCCAAAATTCGAATCACTTGCTTCTTTCAGATAATCGCCTGCCAGAATTCCAAGTCCGCCGGAATATGTCTTAAGACAGGGGTGTATCCCAAACTCCATGCTGAAATAAGCAACTGTTGGTCTGGTAGTATCATCAGGACGATTTTTATAAACTACGAACTGGTCATAAATATTTTTCAGGTCTCCGACAAAATCATCATCTTCTTCAAGAATCAGAAGTCTTTTATAGTCAATCTTTTCAAGGAGCAGTTTAGGATTATGCTTTACATCCTCCCACAGGGATGGGTCCATCCTTTTAAATAATAATTCAGCTTCAGAGTTCCATGACCACCAGAGGTTATTTGCCAGTTCTTTCAGAGCAGCTAATTTATCAGGAACATCGCTCTGAACATAAATATCTTTCCAGACAGGAACCTGATGTGGTTTGCGAACATGTAATCCGGGTGCTTCAACAAATCTGGCAAATTCGCGGGGCTCTTCTCTTCTCTCACTGCTATGTTCAAGTGCATGCTGGTAAGCAGTATAATAATACTTTACAAGACTGTCCCACAGTGCGATCCTTGATACAGCATGAGCTTTCTCCCTAGCTTCATTTATTTCATTTTCATTCAGACCCAAGAACATCGACAATAAATTTCTGATCTCATCAATAACCTTTCCTTCGTTATCATCAGTTCTTTCAATTACCGATATCCCATTACCGGGATTTTCAAAGTAGGTCTTAACCCACAGACCAAAACCTGACAATGAGGTTGTAACAGTAGGTATCGAAAACATAAGACTTTCGAGAGGGGTATATCCCCATGGTTCATAATAAGAAGGGAAAACCGAAAGGTCAAATCCAATAAGCAGATCAAAATAAGGAAGGTTAAAGATACCATCGTTTCCGTTAAGGTATGAAGGGGCAAAAATGATCTTTACTTTCGAATTTTTATCATTATAAAGTTTATTAGATGCGATCCTGTTTAAAACCGGATCAGAATGGTCATAATAGAGGCTGTGTGTTAGATATTTATCGCCCTGGTTAGCAGGTCCGTTATTGTAAAGAATATCCGAAATGTCCTGACGTGGTCCTTTATGATATGCAGGTATGAGTAAGAATGCAACACATTCTTTTTCGGTTTTATTATTGGAATTCAACGATCCGAGTGAGTCAATAAAAATGTCAATCCCCTTATTCCTGAATTCATACCGCCCGCTGTTAACAATAAAAACACAATCATTGGAAAGAGGATAACCAAGAACTGCTTCAGCAACTTTCTTTAGTTTGTCTTTGGCTCTTTGCCTTACTTCTTCAAATTTGTCCTTAGCCGGGACAAATGAATCTTCAAAGCCATTTGGGGTAACAATATCAACTTTTTTACCAAGAAAATGACTGCACTCGCGAGAGGTTATCTCACTAACTGTGGTAAATACGTCAGCCTCAGCGGCTGAAATTTTTTCGAGTGAATGTTTTGCTACAATGTTGAATTCGCGTGCTACCTGGGCAGGAATATATTCCTCCATTTTGCCATAAAGCGGTCGATTATTACCGGCAATGCATCGTCCCAGCGCCGTTGCATGGGTTGTGAAAGAGGTGGCAATCCAGGGAGCATACTTTTTCAGATACAGGATACCTGTTCCAGTCATCCACTCATGAAACTGAGCGATTATATTATGATACTCATGATAAAAAGTGGTAAAACTTTCAATAAGTTTTCCGGCAGCATATCCAAAGAGTGCGGGTTCAACGTAATCCCATTGCCCGGTAATGCTGTCGAGTTTATATGTTTCCCAGAATCCTGCAAAAATTTCATTCTGCTGTCCGAAATATGGGGTAAAATCTAAAAGTATAACTATTGGTTTCCCTGCAATGTTCCATCTCCCTGTCTTCACTCTTAATCCTTCTGAGACAGCTCTGTTCTTCCATTCAATAAAAAGCGAGTCGTCAGGAATAAACTCGGGATTTATCACATCTTCCCTCCATACATCCGGTCCGATAAGGATAAAATTATCCCCAAGTTCATTTACTATATTAAGTGCTTTTGTTGAGATTACTGTGTGTATACCTCCTACTTTATTACATACTTCCCAACTTGTTTCAAAAATAAAGTCAACCTTCATTATCGTACTAAAATTTGTTTCACAATACTAATCTTCAACTTATTTGCTCTTTTTCAATGTCTTAACTGGCTTTTTAGGGACGATTTTCTTTTTTGTAACAGCTTTTGCTTTTGGGGGTACTTCAATACTTTTCTTTATAGGAACCTTAGCCAAAACTTTACTTGCCGGTTTTGCCGTTTTCTTTACTGTTTTCCTGGAATTCTTCTTAACTAATTTTTCAATCTCAAATGCTTGTCTCTCAATAATCATATCTTTTTCTATGAGCTGTGAACCAAGTTTGAATATCTGATCCTGTTCAGCTGATTCAGGAAAGTATTTTTTAAGTCTGATCTCAAAATCGCTGAGTACGTTCATATAATTCATGAAGGCATCATAAGGCGTTTCATAAGGATTGAAATATGCGTGTACTGCCCCGTCGGAAAAGAATTTTGTTGCCATGTAGTAAAAATGGTCGCTCGACTGGAGATATTCCCAGTCCTTTTTTATCTGAACATCTTCACATTTATTTACCTTTCCTGCCAGACTATACAATTTGTCAAGAGCAGCAACCTGCAGCTCATTCCCATGCCATGCGGTTATATCGCGTTCTTCATCTGCCCAGGAGATGGCAGATGGAATATTTATTGCTGAAACTGGTTGTAATGCATCGGCAATCTCCGTAGGAGTCATAAATTTAAAAGGTGTCTTCTTGAGAATAGCCCCGGGCATATGATAAAGAAAATCAAATATTCCTGTCTCTTTCCAGTTGTGCTCCCCGAATGTTTCGTAATCGAGAAAAATATTTAAAAGTTCACTATGAGGTGCCAGTTTATTTATCCATGCAGCATATTTTTCAGCTGTCAGCGGCCACTTATTCCATTCCCTGTTTGAAAACCGGAAGGCAATATCATCACTTAATACAAAGTTTCGCATGAGCACTTTCAGACGTGGGTTGATTGAATTACAATACAGGAAGTTAGGACTCTTCCATCCTAAAACATGTTTGGCTCCCTCTGTAAGTATAGATTTAAATCCCATATCTGCAACCCAGGAACCAATTTCGTCGGAGTATATTAATTCAGTATTTCTGAATGAAGCAGGCTCCACACCGAGAAATTCCTTTAACATCTCTTTGTGTTTATTGACCTGGCGTTCAAATTCACTTCTGCTTTTAATTGAAACAAGTGAGTGGGAATTTGTTTCACAAAGAAATTCCACCATACCTGTCTCTGCCAGCTTTTTAAAAGAATCAAGAACCTCGGGTGCATAAAGTCTGAACTGACTTATTGCCAGCCCTGAAAGGCTAAACGTTACTTTAAATTTACCTTTATGTTTCTGAATGAGTTCTAAAATAATGTTATTCGCAGGGAGATAACATTTTTGAGCAATTTTTCTCATTATTGACTCATTCGAGAAATCATCATAATAATAATGATCATGTCCGATATCAAAAAACCTATACCTTTTAAGACGGAAAGGTTGATGAACCTGAAAATAGAAGCAAATCGCTTTTTTGCCTGGTGCACTCATATTCTAATACTTTTTATTCTCAACAACTCTGTAATATATGTCTTTTACATGCCTGGCTGAATTATCCCATTTAAGTCGGATAACTTCTTCTTTACCATTTTTAATAAACATGTTAGCCAGTGCCGGATAATTAAGGATACCATAAATTGCATCGGCCATAGCATCTATATCCCAAAAATCGGTTTTTACTGCATGAGTAAGGATCTCAGCTACTCCCGACTGTTTACTTATAATTACCGGAACATTAGACTGCATTGCTTCAAGCGGAGAAATACCGAATGGCTCTGAAACCGAAGGCATTATATAAACATCGCTCATGTCGAGCATTGTAAAAACGTCAGTTCCTTTAAGAAATCCGGTAAAATGGAAACGATCTGTTATTTTTAGTGCTGCAGCCCTGCGCATCATCCTTTCCATCATGTCTCCCGAGCCAGCCATAACAAATCTTACATTGTCCATTACCTGTAAAACCTTATAAGCAGCTTCAATAAAATATTCAGGACCTTTCTGAAGGGTTATCCTGCCAAGGAATGTGACAACTTTTTCATCAAATCCTTTTTCAATTAAATGATTTTCAGAAATACATACAGGTTCAACAGCATTGTAGACTGTTTCGACCTTATCAGGATTAATATTGTATTTGTTAATAACGATATCCCTTGTAAGATTACTAACCGTTATTATTTTGGAGGCTGCATCCATTCCGCTCTTTTCGATTCGGTACACCTCTGGATTGACACTCCCTCCACTGCGGTCAAAGTCGGTGGCATGAACATGAATAACAAGAGGTTTTCCCGACACTTCCATAGCTGCAATTCCGGCCGGATAAGCAAGCCAGTCGTGAGCATGAATAATATCAAAATCATTTTCTTCAGCTATGACAGAGGCAACAACAGCATATTTGTATATCTCATCCAGCAGGTTATTATCGTATCTGCCCGAAAAGTCGACTGTCCCTTTATCATTTGCGTGAACATAGAGATTATACCCAGTGATTTCCGATCTTGTCATTTTCCAGAAATCTTCAGGATCTGTATATGGAACAATTTTCGATGAGATCTCAATTTTTTCAAGAGGGCGCCTGAACCCTTTAAAATAAATCTGTTTATATGCCACATGTATCTTGTTCGCACCAACAAGCCGTACGACAGACTGATCCTCATCTCCCCATGCTTTTGGTACAACAAAGATCACTTCCAGATCATCGAGGGTAGCCATGCCTTTTGTTAAACCGTAGCTGGCAGTTCCTAACCCGCCTGAGATATGTGGCGGAAATTCCCATCCAAACATTAACACACGCATATCTTCCCTCAGTTATTGATTTTTATACTTAGTTTCAAGAAGATCTATAATTCTAAGCACTTCACCCACACTCCAGGCTTGCGAAATTGCTCCTTCCGGAGAATGCGGGGGATCTCCGTCATAGATTTCGGAAATTGTACTTACACCATGCTCGCTCATGACAGCTTCAAGACCATAAATTAATTTCTTAATTTTATTTACCCCTTGCTGTCCATACACTTTTAACCACCCTTCACAAAAAGGACCAAAAAGCCATGGCCATACCGTGCCCTGATGATAAGCATTATCCCTTTCTTCCTGATTACCTTTATATGCCCCATGGTATAGTTTGTTTCCCGGAGAAAGAGTTCTTAATCCCCTAATTGTAACAAGCTCTTTATCTGCAATATCCAGAACTTTTTTCATTTGTTCTTTATCAAGCATTGAGTAAGGCAAAGAAACAGCAATAACCATATTGGGCCGCACAAAAGTATTTTTACCTTCTTCATCATTAACATAATCAGCCAGATAGCCCAGCTTTTCGTCCCAGAATAAGTCAAGGAAAGATTTTTTTATCTGTTCAGCCAGATTTTCATATTCCCTGATAAACTTTTTATCCTTTTCAATCTTTGCCATCTCGAGTGAAAAGCAAACAGCATTATACCAAAGGGCATTGATCTCAACGTCATAACCCCTTCGGGGGGTCACCGGAGTTCCATTTACAACTGCATCCATCCATGTAAGAGATTTCCCAGGAGCATCAGCATAAATAAGTCCGTTTTCTCTCATGTGAATATTAAAAGCAGTACCATTTTTAAATGCATTTAGTACTGATTTGGCGGCTGAACCATATCTTTCCCAACCATCAGTTCCTCCCTGTTCAATATATTGCTGAACAACCCAAAAAAACCAGAGTGGGGCATCAATTGAATTAAATGCAGGATTGCTTTCGTTTCCCATATTAGGGAACAGGCCATCTTTCATCTTCTCAACCTGAGTATCCATAACATCCCTGAAAAGAACGAGCTTATGCCTTGCTAATGCCAGACCGGGAAGAGAAATGAAAGCGTCACGACCCCATGCTCCAAACCATGGAAAACCTGCAATAATTAAAGTTTTTTCTCCGCGTTTTTCAACAAATTGCTGAGCGGCATTTCTTAAACAATTAATATAACTGTCTCTTGGAATTTTTCCTGTAACATTCTTTGTAAACTTCTGTTTAAAACCTGAAGTCTTTTCCTCGTTTGTGGAAGCGGAAAAAACTATTGTATCTCCTTCTTTTGCTTCAAATTCAAAGAAGCCGGGCGTAAAAAGATCTTCGGAAAAATCGTACCCCCGTTTTTGTTCTTCAATGTATTCCACACCAAGATACCAATCGGGTACATGTACAAATTCAACCTTTGTTGAAAACTGCATGTTCAATGAAGGAAATCCTTCATATAATTTCGATTTTATGCCATTTTCTACAGGTTCAACCTTTGTATTAGCAGTCAGGTTGGCATGTGTAAGCTGATGAATATTCCTGAAAGCAAGGAAAGGCCGTAGTTGTAATTTCATTGGTTCCGATGCTTCAAGAATAGTTATCCTCATAAGAAATTGCTCTTCATAATGAACAAGTAATCTTTCCTGCTTCAGAATTACCCCTCCAACCCTGTAAATTCTTGAGGGAATATTTTCAGTGTTGAAGTCCTCCATATATTTATGCCCTTTTGGACTGAAATAATCTCCTTTGTATTTTCTTATACCGGTATTAAAACTTTTATCTTTATTTACAACTGTCAAATCGAGTGATGAAAGCAAAACAAATCTTTCGCCTCCCAGTTCATCAACCGGACATACAAGGAGTCCATGATATTTACGTGTGTTACATGTAACCAAGGTAGTTGATGAGTAAGATCCGGCCCTGTTTGTTCTGATGATTTCTCTTTCCAGTGAATACTCAAGGTTTACTACCTGACTCTTTTCGAAATTAATGTAACTCATATACTTCCTGTTTGTGTCGTAAAAATAAAGTTAAGTAAGATACTCTAAATTATTGAACCATGCAAACATACCTCTTATATGCAAATAAATTTATTAAAAATTTAATAATCTGGTGACTGAAAAAAAAAGAATACCTTTGCATTTCAATAATTCAAAAATTTATCAATTAACATCTTACTTAATGAATACAAAGATCTTTCTTATTTTGTTCACAGTAATTGTTTTTACAGGATGTAAAAAAAACATGGTCCAGATATCCGGTACACTTGTAAATCCTGTGATAGGAGAATATATTTTTCTCGACGAACTGAAGTCAAATGAATTAGTTACAGTTGATTCAATAAAGGTGTCGGATAAAGGAACGTTTAACTTCAGAAAAGAAATTAAACTGCCTGCTTTTTACCTTCTGAAGATTAACAATAATAACTTTCTTACCATGCTCCTGGCACCGGGCGAAAAGTTAAATCTGAGTGCATACCACGATTCTTTGAATTATCCCGTTTCTGTTATAGGTTCTGAAGGAACAGAATCAATGGCGGAGTATAATAAAACTCTCAGAAAAACCATCACTAAATTAAGCGGATTAAACAAAATTTACACTCAATACATTGATAGTGCAAATTTACCGGCTGTCATGGAATCACTCGACAGTATGGCTCAGAAATATCTTACAGAGATTAACTCCTATACTAAAAATTACATTGACAAAAATATTAAATCGCTTGTCAGTCTTGTGGCTCTATATCAACAGGTTGCACCAAGTGTTTATGTACTAAACCCTGCAAAGGATTTAAATTATTTTGTAAAAGTAGACTCTTCACTTTCAATTCTTTATCCGGGATATGAACCGGTTACTTCGCTTCATTCGCAGGTTATGGAGTTGTCTGACAGCAAAAAAGGACAACCAATAGCCGAGCCTGCTGCAGGAAAAGGTGCAGTGGCGCCTGAGATAACTCTTCCGACACCGGAAGGCGATACTGTTAAGTTATCATCCACAAGAGGGTCAGTAGTGTTGCTCGATTTCTGGGCATCGTGGTGTGGTCCCTGCAGAAGGGAAAACCCAAATCTTGTTAAGGCATACAACCTTTATCATATGAAAGGATTTCAGATCTATCAGGTGTCGCTCGATAAGACCAAAGATGACTGGGTTAAAGGGATACAGGACGATCAGCTTGGGAAATGGTTACATGTTAGCGATATTCAATACTGGAACTCAGTAGTTATTCCTATCTACAAGATTGAATCCATTCCGATGAATTTTCTTCTTGATAAAGAGGGACGGATAATTGCTTCAAATCTTAGGGGCGAACAACTACAAACCAAGTTAGCTGAACTATTTAATAATTAAATTGTCTTATTATTTAAAGAAAACGGTAATCCTATTCTGAATGAAACGAATACTATTTTTATTGGCTGTCGTCCTTATTTTTTCCGCTTGCAGGCACAAGGGAACATTCTCAGTTAATGGAGTTGTAAAAGGAAGAACAGAAAAACATATATATCTTAACAGGTTAGATGTTAATACTCCTATACTGTTAGACTCTTCAAAAATAAGCAGCAATGGGAAGTTCAGTTTCAGGATCAAGGCTTCTGAAGGTGATTTTTATCAGCTTGGATTTTCTTCAGCAGATTTTATTACCCTTCTGGCTGAACCGGGGGAAAAGATTGAACTTTCTTTTGGAGGTAAAAATCTTTTTGAAAATTATACCGTCAGAGGATCAACAGGATCTGAAAAGTTACAAATGCTCGATCTGACGCTGAATGAAACAAAAAGTAAACTTGATTCACTAAGAACAATATACAATAAAGCCTCACTTGAGCCCGGATTTGATGTTAAAGGTCCTGAGCTTGAAGCAGATTTTAGCGCATTGATTAAGGAACAACGAAAGAAAAATATTGGATTTATTATCACTAACATAAATTCTCTGGCCTCCATAAAGGCTTTATACCAGAAGATCAATCCCGATACTTATGTCCTCTATGATCCAAAAGATCTTCAGTATCTTAAAATAGTTACGGATTCACTTACGCATCATTTTCCTAACTCAAAGCATGTACAGGCTCTCGCAAGGGATTTTGCAAAAGAGATGAATCAGATGTATGCCAGTAAGATTGAACAGATTACCAAAGACTTACCCCTGACTAAATTGGATCCCAACTTAAAAAATACCGAAGGAAAAAGAATAGCCCTTTCCTCATTAAAGGGGAAATATGTCCTCCTGACATTCTGGTCGGTTCATTCAAGTGACTGTATCCAGGAAAACCTTCAGCTGAAGGAATATTACAAAATGTACAGCAAAAAAGGATTTGAGATCTATCAGATTAATCTTGACGAAAATGAGGCAGACTGGAAAACGGCTGTCAAATTTGATGAATTGCAATGGGTAAATACAAGGGAAGATGATCCGGCAAATCCTAAAAATGCTATCATCTTTAATGTTAAGAGCCTGCCGACAAACTATCTTTTTGACAAGGAGAGTAAGATTATTGCCTCGAATCTTCATGGAAAATTCCTGCAATTAAAACTGGAACAGTTATTCAATAAATAAACCAATATTTTGGCTGATACCGGGAAAATATATTTCGCTTCTGATTTTCATCTGGGATTACCTGCAGGATCACCTCCGGTAGAAAGGGAGAAAAAGGTAGTCAGCTGGTTGAATTCAATTACTCATGATGCAAAGGAAATATATTTGCTCGGTGATATCTTTGATTTCTGGTGGGAATATAAACTTGTAGTTCCGCGAGGATTCACCAGGTTTCTTGGGACTGTTGCTGCAATTACAGATTCAGGTATCCCTGTTCATTTTTTTACCGGGAACCACGATATGTGGGTAGGTGATTATCTTACCAGTGAATGCGGGGTTATTGTTCATACAGCCCCGGTTACTACGTTATTCGATGGGAAAAAATTTCATCTTGCACATGGAGAAGGACTGGGAACAAAAGATTTCGGATATAAATTTCTTCTGGAAATATTCCGGAACAAGCCACTCCGTGTAATATATTCTGCTCTTCATCCAGCTATTGGAATTGGTATCGGACTTCGATGGTCCTTAAGTTCAAGATTGGGAAAGGGTGTCACAAAAGAGTTCCTTGGTGAAGAAGATGAGGATCTTATCAGGTATGCCAAATCAGTTCTTAAAAACGACAATATAGACTATTTCATTTTTGGGCACCGTCATCTGGCAATGATCTATAAATTGCAGCATGAAGCGGAAATAGTATTTCTGGGTGACTGGATCAAAAACGGGAGTTATGCTGAATGGGATGGGAAATCACTTCAGTTTAAAACATTGAATTAATCAGTTCTATCTTCAACCTTAACCGTTAAAGTATAATAGGAATACTGGTCGCTTACCTTTTCAAACTGGTATTCCAGTTTACTGCCCGATTTTCTTGCCATATCAATAAGACCCATATTTCCTGTGCTATCCGAACTTATAGTCTGGCCGGAAAGAGATTTTCTGAAAAGTTCTTTGAGACCAACCTTGTCATAAGTATTAATAGTATCGAGTTTTTCCTTCAGATGATCAACCTGTGTATCCAGAATCAGATTCCCGGAAGTAAGTGTGTATTCTTTCCCAACCATTCTTATTAATGCAACCGGCATACCGAATTGTTCTTCAGCTTCCCTGCCAGGACTATATTTCGCAACGTTTTCGAGAATCTCCACAAGAATACTGAATACCCTCTTCCTTACATTTGCTTCTATATCTTCCTCAGCAAGTTTTGTTTCTGTGAATGAAAGAACTTCCTTCCCTACATCCGATGAGATATGTCCCGACCACATGAGGTAGATATTATTATCCGCCATAAGCTTTTCGAGCAGCGAAATGTCTGCACCCTGAAATACCTTTTCCTTCGCCCCGTTATGCGAGCCCATACCACCTGAATCAACTGTTTTACTCAAAATAAAGTACGAGTATTCATCGTCAACAGGAACAAAGTCAAAATCAAGTTTATTTCCTGTCTTTTTTGCCATCTCAATCAGACCAAGTCCAGCTCCTCCCTTGGCGCTGAATTCCGAGGTACTAAGCATTTGCCTGTAAACATTTCTTATCTCCCCCGTTTCAAGATTATTGATCTCATTCAGTTTAACTTTAAGATCGGTAATGCTTGCCGTAGGGAGAACATTACCTGTTGTAACAGTATATCCGGTATTGGTTTTTGAGTAAACAACCAGAGACATACCTGCATGATGGCTCTTATTGCTATGCCTTGAAACATTCTGAAGACTCTCGAGGACAAACATGAAAAGTCTTTTTCTTCCAACAAATCCAAATTCTGAATTCTCCATCTCTTTTTCCAGAAGCATGAGAAGATTACCAGAATTTTCATTTGTAACAACACCTCTATATACGAACATGAGGCGTTCTTTCATCATTTTATCGCGAATAAGGCGAATTAGATCCATGCAAGAAAGATCAGATAATTTATAAGATGTTAAAAATACTAAAATTTGATTATTCCAACAAAAAAAAGTGAGAAAGGAATTTAGAACAAAAAACATGAACTGTCCAAATCAAAAAAATATAATAATCAGCTGTCTCCGGTCAGGATAGAATTCATCTCATTACGGCATTTGAGGCAGAAGTTTGCACTTTTTTGATCAATGTCTTCAACATATGTACTTGACCTCATTACGCAGCTGGGAATATGACAATGTACTAATCCTAAAGCATGCCCCAGTTCATGAATAACCTCTTTTATGAACCGGTCGAGAATAAATTTATCATTAGAATTCATTCCATAACGCTCATTACTTAATCTGTAAAGAGAGGCAATTCCCGTTCGTCCATTAAGATAGGCCTGTCCGTAAATATAGGTCAGGATGGGTATAAAAAGGTCAACACTGAATAATCCAAGTGTTTTTGTGTCTTCTGAACCAAACAAAATATCAACTTCTTTCAGCAGTTTAACTCCGTTGTATTGTCTTCTGATAGGATCGTAAAATTCGCTTAAATCAAGATGTCCTTCTTTAATATTCACTGAAGTGTGAAATTCCAGCTTTACAGCCTCAGCGACATTCTTAAGAAAAAATTCCTCGAAATATCCGAATGAGATCAATGTAATATTAATCTCCATGTTTTAAACTGTACTTTGAAATCTTATTATAAAGAGTTACTCTGTCGACCTGTAAGGCTTTTGCCGTACGTGAAATATTCCAGTTATATTTATTTAGAATTTGAAGTATATGCGATTTCTCGAGATCATCGAGACTCTCAATGGAATTAGTCCTCAGAGTTTTTTCAAGAGGCAGATCCTTAAGAGAAATTTTCTTTCCATTTCCGACTACAATTGCCCTCTCAATCATATTTTCAAGCTCACGTACATTACCCGGAAAATTAAATTCTTCCAGACGTGTAAGTGCTGCAGAATCTATCGTGACCGGAGGTCTGTTCATAGATGTGCAATACTTTTTTATGAAATATTCAACCAGTAGCGGAATGTCATCAATTCGCTCACGTAAAGGAGGAACATGAATATTTACAACGTTAAGCCTGTAATATAAATCCTCCCTGAATATTCCCTTTTCAACCATTCCTTTCAGATCTCTGTTTGTTGCGCAGATAACCCTGAAATCAGAAGAAATTTCCTTATTCCCTCCTACCCTTATGAACTTTTTTGATTCCAGAACACGAAGCAGATCAATCTGCATCTTCATTGAGATAGTTGCGATCTCATCAAGAAAAATGGTGCCATTATCAGCCATCTCAAAGCGGCCTTTACGGTTATACATAGCCCCGGTAAAGGCTCCTTTTTCATGTCCGAACAATTCACTTTCCAATAAACTTTCAGTCAGTGCCCCGCAGTGTACACTTACCAAAGGAAAAAATTTCCTGGGAGAATTTGAATGAATAGCTTTGGCAACCAGCTCTTTACCTGTGCCACTTTCGCCTGAAATCACAACCGAGGAATTTGATTGTGCAACACTCTCAATATCTTTCAGAACCACCTTTATTGCTTCACTTTTGCCAATCAGATCTTCTACATTTTCAAGTGATACAACCTTCTTTTTAAGGTTTTCATTTTCTTCAACAAGGGAGATTTGCTTTGAAGCATTCCTGATAAGATGCGAAAGGTCGTCGGGATCAAAAGGCTTGGTTACATAATCAAATGCACCATCTTTCAGGGCCTGAACTGCCGTATCGACAGTTGCAAAAGCTGTCATTACAATTACTATCGAATCGGATTTCAGAAGCTTTATTCTTCTAAGCATTTCCAATCCGTCCATTCCCGGCATTTTTATATCCGCCAGAATTATGTCGAAGCTGTCGGATTCAAGAATTGATAACGCTCTGTTTGCATTTTCTGCACATTCCACACGATATCCGTCTTCTATGAACCAGTTATACAATGAGTCTCTTACAGATTCCTCATCGTCTACAATTAGTATTGATATCTTTTTCGCCATTGGCTGTTTTCCTTAAATCCTGATTATGGGTAAAGTTATTGATATTGTAGTTCCTTTTCCAAGTTCTGATTTAACTTCAATTTTACCATTATGGCTTTTTATTATGCCATGAACTATTGCAAGACCCAACCCGATACCACTGGTATCATGTTTCGTCGAAAAGAATGGTTGAAAAATATGTGGAAGGTCATCCTCTGGTATCCCTATTCCGTTATCAGTTATATCAATTATTATTGATTCATTATCAGGATTGTTGGTAGATATTATAATTTCCCCGTTTTCCAGAACTGCTTCCGAAGCATTTACAATTAATGCTACACAAGCCTGTTTAATCTGATTTGGACTGCAGAATATCAGGTCCGATTTTGCCTGAAAATCAGTTAAGAAACTGATATTCGCAATCTTAATCGGATGGGTCATTAACTCAAAGGTATCCTGCAATATTTTATGAAGATGTTTCGATTCAAAATCTTCCTGATCCTTTCTTGAAAAATCAAGCAACCCTTTCACTATCTCACCACAACGTTTTGTTTCATTTTCAATAAGCTTTAAATGTTTTAACATTGTTTCTTTTTTGGCATCATCCAGAACAGGATTACTAAGCTGTTTATAAATCAGTTTAGTATAGACAAGAATACCCGATAGAGGATTATTTATTTCATGCGCAACCGAAGAGGATAATTTTCCAAGAGATGCTATTCTTTCAATATGAATCAGTTCATTTTGAGCAGCACCTAATTCTTCTGACTTTTTCTGAACCTTATACTCAAGCTGTTGCGACCAGTTTCGTAATTCTTCAGTAGCTGTCTGAAGGTTATCAAGCATATCATTAAATGCCTGGGAAACCATCCTCATGTCGTCGAGCTGATTGGGTTTTATTTCCAGCCTTGTGTTTTTATTTCCGTTTGCTACAGCCAGACTTGCTTTAATGATATCATTCAATGGATCTTTAATCTTCTTTCTTGTAAATAAAATCAGAACTGTGACCAACAGAATTGTTGAAAGTGTCGCTAAAAGATAAAACTTTGTTGAAGATTTTGCCACAGCGTTATCCAAGTCATACAAAGGCATTTTTATAATCAGTGAACCAAGCACTTCATCACTTTCCTGATGTGCATGACAGGCACTTGTATAGCAGGATTTTTCATTAAGAATGGGTGACCTGATTATGAGATGACGATGACTGTTATCATTTTTATTCATGCTGCATTCACTCTTAACATCTATGATACGGTAAGACTTTTCTTTCCTTGGAAACATAGATTGAAGATTTTTATGGCAAAGGAGACAGTTCGGATTACTGTGGGCTGCTGTATCAGAAGTAAAAGATGAATACACCAGATTGTCGTGTACATCGTACATGTTAACATCGTCAATACCCGACATAGTATTTATGATATCAAGTGTACTCTGAAGTTTGCTCTTGTCGTTTTCGAGCATTGAATGATATAGAGAACCTTCTACAATTGATCCGATATTATTACCGTTCTGACGAATAACCGTATTAAGATTCTGCTCATAAACTGACCGGAATATGAAACCAAATAACACAAATAGAATAACGGATGAGAGAGTTATGATATAGACAACCCTGCTGTAGATCGAAGATTGGAATTTAATATACTTTTTAAGGAATGTTTTTACCTTATTTTCTTTGATGGTTGAATTTTCTGACAGACCCATTGCATGATTCCTATATTATTTTATTCTGCTTGCTAAAATTACCAATAAAATTTCATTTTACAGTTCCGGGGAACAATACAATTTTTCAGAAGAACTAATTAAGAAATGACTTCTGGAACTCATTCCAGATTTCATCAGGCAGTTCTGAAAGTGGCTGATCGCGTAACTCACCACCGTCCTGTAAGAAAACCATTGAAGATTCAGGTGAATGCTTAGCCATCGATATGGCCAGAAAATCCTTGAATCTTTCAAGTTCCTTTTTTGTCCAGGAAACAGCTTCTTCAGCCATATAATATGAATTTGTCTCCGCAATCCATTCAATTGGTCTTATCAGACAAATCCATCCTTTTCCATAGGGGTCTTCATTTAGAATCTCCGGACTTTCAGAAAGCATAGCATTTGTCTTGGTTATTATCCCTGAAAGAGGTGAAAATATCTGAAGCTGCTTTCCGTTCTGATCAATCTTTGCCAGCAACCCTCCCTTTTTTATAAATGTCCCCTGTGGTGTAAGGTATCCGAATTTAACTTCCCCGGTTACATGCTGCAGAAAATCATCCATTCCAACTCTGGCTATTCCTGATTTTTGCAGATAAGCCCAGGTATGATAAGAGCTGTAGAAAAAGCCCTGCGGGATTCTAAGAATACTTGCTGTCAGAATCCCCAATTCCTTCTTTATCCTGCTGACAATTTCAGCCCTTCTGTTTATAATTATCCAGAAAGGGATTATCAATATCAGGAAAGTGATAATTATAATATACTCTATCCCTTTGGTTTCGAAAATATTATTGTAACTGAATCCGTCCATTTTCTTAATTTTTTATGTTTAAGTAAAAGTTAATAATTCCATTTTATCATTTAATCCTTATCATTTACCCATGAAGGGGATTCCCTTAACACCGGCATCCTGTTAATTACCCATCTGAAAATCCATATTTCAGTAAATATTACTGTAAGGGTGACAGCCAGTTCCATCCATGTTGGAACGTATCTTATTGCTGCATCCCATCTGAAGCCGATTACGGTAACATTAAGCCTGTTCAGTATAACCCCCAACATTGTCAGAATTGCCGCCACTTTAATCAACAGGATATTATTCCTGCGATAACTGTAAAAGAATAACATCATTGGCAGAAGTACAAAACCAAACATCTCAAGGAGATACCAATATCCCATTGGTGTATTTAACAGGTCCCATCGCTTTCCATGTACAAAGATGAGAACCTGTAAGAAAAAGTATGCAAACATGGCAACAGCGCAAATCTTTGAGAGTCCAATAATAATCGAATTATGCGCTTTATGGTTTTTCTCACTTATCTGGCTGGAAAAGACTTTATTGCTTATTGAACCTTCAAAAATTACCATAGAAAGACCTGCAAAAACACTTGATACAAAAAACAATATAGGAATGAATTCAGAATACCATAGCGGATGTATTTTATCTTTTGCCATCAGGTAGAGAGCGCCTAAACCCGATTGATGAAGTGTGGATAAAGTGATCCCAAAAATAACTGCTGCAATTGTCATTCCTGACAGAATCTTTCTTGCACGTTTTGCTCCCAGCCACTCTGCAACAGCAGGAGAAAACTCAATCAGCTGAGCAATCATATAAAGCAGGAAGTGCCAGGCAACCAGAAATAATACAGAACTTGTTCCAAAACTGTTTCCGATAATCGGGTTGATCACATTCCATGGTCGTCCCAAATCGAGGAGTAAGGCACCCGCATAAAAAACGTAAGCAAGAAAACCATTCAAAACAGTGATCCGTACAATGGAATGATATTTCTGCATATTCAGAATATAGACCATAAATGTCAGTACATAAGCTCCTCCTGCAAAGGCAACACCAGTTACAACATCAAACCCAATCCATAATCCCCATGGCACTTCCTGAGTTAGGTTTGTGATTGAACCCAACCCTTTCCAAAAACGAATGACAATCAGAATAATTCCTAATGCAATTACCGGGATTGAAATAATATTAAATGGAGTTAGAAATTTGCCCCTGGGTTTTAATTCACCGGAAAGAAACTTCCAGACAGATTTACCATCATTGTCTTTTGCGACAGCAAAGTTTGTATTACTCATTTTCTTCCTCGTTAGATTGATTATTTTTGGTTGCTTCACGTATTCCTAATAATATTGCAGGCCATAGAACAAATATTGTTGGCACGCTATAAAGAAATCCTTTCGATAACTCCGGGTAAGATTTTGACTGAAGCGTAGTATTTAAACCAAGTTCATCAAACGGGACGGCGGCAATACTTAGGAATCCGGTTCCCCCAGCTTCATGTTCTCCGTATATATGATCAAAATATTGTTCAGGATTCTCAACTATTCTTTTTCGTGCTTCTTTAATTAAATCTCTGCGTTTTCCGAAAACCAACGCCTCAGCCGGGCAATTCTCAACACAGGCTGGAATTTTACCCTCTGTCAGCCTTGAATAACACATATTGCATTTCTCAATTTTCGGATTTGCACTGTGATATTCAAATTTTGGAACATCGAAAGGACATGAAACCATGCAATAACGACATCCCATGCACTTATTACCTCTCCAGATCACTGGCCCCTCTTTTGTTTTATACATTGCCTGGGTAAGGCAGGCGGCAGTGCAGGCAGGCTCATTACAATGCATACACTGCTTTTTCATAAAAGCTTCACCTTTAGAGGATTTAAACGCATTAACTACGGTCCGGTGCGATTCATCTGTTTTTCTCACTACTCCTGCCTCAATTGTTCCAACCGGTGCAGGCAATCCATTTGCCTCAGCGCATGAGGATTCGCAGGTTTGGCAACCAGCGCACCGGGTTGAATCGTACAGGACTCCCGAGAATTCTATACTTGTTTCTTTTCCAGGCACTGCTTTTAGTTCTTTCCCGATGGCAAGTGTAGCTCCTGTTACTCCAAGAACCTTGAAAAAGTGTCTTCTGTTTAAAGCCATAATTCTTTCTATCTTAAATTTTAATATAATTCGTAGAACCAGATTTGTCTTGATGGATCAATGAATTTTGTCTGAAAGTCTTCCCATTCTTCCGGTCCCAGATTTGAAAGTACCCCATCCCTGAGTTCCCCGCCATCCTGAAGAACAAGAGGTGCAAGACTGAGTGAATCAGCTTTGAGAGCGGCAGCAAGAAAATCTTTTAGTCTCGAAAATTCACTTTTAATATACTGCCTTTGTTTATCTGCCATAAATAATAGCTGATTTTCTCTGAGCCAGTTGGAAGGCTCTATCTTATAAACCCATCCCTCATTATACGGAGAAGAATTTATTATTGATGAATTAGTATCAAGTGATGTGTTTAACTCTTTAATAATGCCAGAGACAGGTGAATAAAGATTTAGTTGCTTGCCATTTTGAATAATAGACAGAATCGGCTCTCCTTTTTTTATAGAATCACCTTTATCTTTCATTTTGATGCGGGTAATGGCTCCTGTGATATGCTGCATAAAATCATCAATCCCTACTTTTACAATACCATTTTGTTCCATAAAAGCCCATGTATGTGTTTTATCGAAATATAATCCTGCAGGTACAATTACCGTATTTTCATCAAGAACAGGTTGTAATATCGCATCCGGGGTCTTAACTAAAGATTTTGTATTTCTGAATAACCTGAGAATAAAGTTTATGATCAGACCAATCAGGATCAATACAGAGATTATCGCCAAAGTTGATTTTAACATAGACTTATCGCCTGATGCTCCCGGATAAACCTTTGCTTCGTATAACTTATCAACAGTTGAAAGTCTTTCACTTGCTAAAAGATCGGTATATCCATTATTATAAAGGAATTGCTGTCCATCAGTGAGTACCCATTTCATAAAAGCAATTTCAGTTTCATTATTTGGCGGATTTAAAGAGACAGAATAAATATTACTGAATAAAGTTTTTGGATATTTGCCAATCCAGACCCCTCTTGAAAAACCATTAAAATCATCATAGATCTTTTCATTATAATCGATCATTCCATTTCCGTTTCTGTCTAATGGTAAAAGCTTAATATTCGCAGCAATTGTTTGTTTATTGAAATCAATGATGTTAACCATTCTGCAAAACCCAATCGCCAAAGGATCTTTCTGAATAGCAGCAATCATACTTTCTCCGGTTTCAACTTTAATTCCTTCTTGTTTAGTTGGATCTGTTTTGAGAAATCCGGCTAATCCTTTTGATACTGATTCATCATTAATCCAATAATAGTGAACCGGTGAATTCTGATTATTCTTCATCAAAGTTCCCCAATTTTTAGAATCTTTATTATTTAAGAAACTGGCAAGAGCCTCTGGAGAAATTCCATGTTGTGAGATTTCGTTCAGGTAAGGATTTTTTGAATTTATTACAGGAACAATAACATCGCGGCCAACAATAACTTTCCATAATGACTCACTGTTAACTTCCGAATAATATGCACTGGAAACAAAACCATTATTTCCTTTTTCAATTAAACTCCCAGCCATTTTTGAATCTGAAACATTTGTCACTTTAATTTTCTTATCAGGATAAACTTTGTTGTACTCTTCGGCCCATTTGATTGAGAGGTTATATAAATCAGGAGTACTGAATATCTTTAATGAATCTCCTGCCTGGCTATTGTTTTCTCTTACTAAATCCATACTGCTTGAATAGCTGTAATTCATTAATAATATGCCGATTAATAAATAAATTGCCTTTTTCATAGTATAAAATATTATAGCCTTTTGTTTCGTTTCTTAAAAAATCATTGAAGTGATTTTATGATTTTTTGTTTAATCTTTTGTACTATTCAACTATAGTGCCAAATAAAAAAACAAGGTCTAATACCTTGTTTTTCTGTATATTAACATATGATGTGCCAATAGAGATAACAGAGTTAAGTGTTGAATTTACTTACACTGTAAGCTTTTTAGCTTCCCATATTCCTTTAATCTAAGGGATGCTGAGTTGTTGTATATTTTTTCAACACCTGTTGATATTTACAACACTTTCGATGCAAATTAGCTCAGTTTGTCTTAAATCCTGTAAAAATAAATTTTCAAGTAATACTTAATATCAATATACTGCATTCACAAATAAACGTACTAAATTTTGATACCTCAAATGCAGGTAGGTCAACCACTTTTTTTAATCCAAATGTTATTTGTTATTAATTGGGAGAGGATAGGAATATCAATGCGATCGAGAAGCGGACCGGAGATCCTGTTAAGGTATTTCTACACCATCCCAGCTGAGCACATACATTCTTTTTTACTATGCACTTTCAGATCAACTATTTATATCCTTTTCCTATTATTAAACTGATATTGGCAGAGTAAATTTAAAATCACTGCCTTCCCCTACTTTACTTTCAACCCAGATTTTACCTCCGTGCTTTTCTACAAATTCTTTGCAGAGCAATAATCCTAATCCAGTGCCCTTTTCATCTGCAGTACCTTTTGTTGTAAGAACTTGACCAACATCAAACATTTTTATTTGATAATCTGGTTTTATCCCAATTCCATTGTCCGAAACCGAAATTGTTACATATTCAGAATTAACCTTTGCATTAATATTTATTGCGCCACCGTTGTTTGTAAATTTTATTGCATTCGAAACAAGATTTCTTAATACCATTTTTATCATATCTGCGTCTGCAAAAACATTTAAATTGTCTGTCGCTGAATAATTGATTGCGATCTTTTTCGCATAAGCACTTGGGTTAAGAATTTCAATTGTATCCTTACAAATATCTGTAAAACTCAATTTTGAGGGTTTGAAAGGAATTTTGCCTTGTTGCGCTCTTGCCCATGTTAATATATCTTCCAGTAAATTGAAAGTGCTTTGTGCTGTTTTATTAATATCTCCTGCCATATTCTTAATCTCGTCAATATGGAACTCTTGAATGTTTTCTTTTAATAAATCCGATAAACCAAGAAGCGCAGTAAATGGACTTCTTAAATCATGTCCAAGTATCGCTATAAAACGGTCTTTGTCAATGTTGAGTCTTTCTAACTGTTTATTTAACAGGTGGATTTGCTTTGCATGAAGTTTCGCATTGATTAACGCTAATGACAATGCAAAAAGTAATAAACTAATAGTAATACCGCTGATAAGTACAATAAATATTTTACCATGATTTATAGACAAATTTTCATTGTTTCCCGTAAATTGTAAAGTCCATTTTTTGCCATTAAATACAAGCGGGAGTTTTAGATTTAAGTTTGGCTTGTTTATATTTGTTGCTTTATTTTTACTCTGGCTATCATATAGCAGCGCTTCATCTGAAATGTCATCGTTATCATAAACTTCTAAGTGAATTCGGTTCTCATTTGGTAAATCCCAGTTCCCTAAAATCCCGTTCATCAAATCATTTATTCGGTATGGACTATAAACCCAGCCTTTTATAGCAGCTTTGCGTTCTTCAACAGTGTTTGTCTGCATTCCATTTCGATAAACAGGAACATACATTAAAGCACCAGCTTGTACATCTTCATTTGTTTCCTGTACCAAAATTACTTTACCTGAAAGCATAGCATAATCTGAATCCCTCGATATTTCCATTGCTTTTCTACGAATTGGTTCAGAATACATATCGTAACCAAAAGCATGTAGATTCCGACCTGAAAATGGTTCAAGATAAATTATAGAAGTATAAATTTCTCTATTGCCAACTGGTATTACATCATAATCGGGGAAGCCGTTCTCTCTGAAAGATTGAATATGTTGTTTTAATTGATTTCTTGGGATAATTAACGAATAACCTACGCCCTGTATCCCGGGGAGGCTTCTAGTGATTTTTTCACTTTTAATAAATTTTCTCCATTCTTCTTGTGTAACTGTATCTGAAGCAGCAAAAAATGCTGCACCACTTCCTAAAAGTAGAGCATGTGCTTTGAGTCGGGCATCTAATTTAAATTTTATATCGTTACCATTGGATTCAAAATCTAGGTTAGCAATATCTTTTGCATTCTTTTGTGTTTGATGTACTGCCACAATTGTTAAAACAAGACCTAAGAGAAGAACAGCTAATGCTTTCCATAAATATTTCAAGGATAAGCTGGAGATTAAATGTTGATAATTAAAATCGATCAATTTCATAATTAAAAAAGAAATATTTAAAAGTATTCATTTTCTACTTATCACAATGCTTTTTGATTAACTCATACAATAAGGTCTTATTAATTGGCTTGGAAATATAATCGTTGCATCCCGCTTCTATTACCTTTTCACTGTCACCAGCAAATGCATAGGCTGTTTGTGCTATGATGATTACATTTTTGTTAAATTGACGAATTTGACGAGTGGCTTCATTCCCATCCATTTTGGGGATTTGAATGTCCATCAATACCAAATCAATGTCGGGATTGTTGCGACAAATATCAATGGCTTCAACACCTGTTATTGCATGCAAAACTTCTTTACTGATTTTTTGTAGGGTTTTTGATAGAAGTGAATACGATATCTCATCATCCTCGACAATCAATATTTTAAGGTTTTTTATTCCAATTTCTTTATGCTCTGCAGAAATAATCTTTTCGATTGTGGTTTTTTCTTCTGATAGAGCAATGTAAGGAATAGTGAAATAAAATGTTGAACCCAAACCTTCTTCACTTTCCACCCATATCCTGCCACCAAGCATTTCTACGTAGGATTTCGAAATGGATAAACCCAAACCACTGCCTTCATACCCTCGGTTATACGATTCACTACCCTGCCTGAATCTCTCAAAAATAAGTTGCTGGCGTTTCTGTGGAATGCCTATCCCCGTATCTTTTACAAAGAATTCAAGATATTCACCCTTTTTCACATAGCCGAATTCAATAGAACCATCAAATGTAAACTTAATGGCATTTTTTATAAAGTTAGCCAGTATTCCGTAGACTTTTCCATTGTCTGTTTTAATTATGGCTTCTTTGGATGGCAAACCATTTTTTAATAAAAACTGCAACCCTTTTATTTCAGCTTCTGGTTTAAAGAACTTATAAGTGAATTCCATTTCCTCGTTAATATTTGTTTCCTTAATATCAACTTGAATAAGTCCTGATTCAATTTTCGAAATATCTACAATATTATTAATGGTATTGAGCATACGTGCGCCACTAATTTGAATAGTCTGAATATAATCCTCCATGTCATCGCTTGATAAGTTCGGTTCTTTCAGGAGTTCAGCAAAGCCAAGTATACCATTCATTGGGGTACGTATCTCATGGCTCATATTTGTAAGAAAAGCGGATTTAAGACGGTCGCTTTCTTCAGCCTTTTCTTTGGCTTTAATTAATTCTGTTGACCGTTTTTCAACTTCTTTGTTTTTATAGTCAAGTTTTTTATTAGTAATGATTAACTCATCCATTTTATTCTTCAATTCTTCCTCTGCTTGTTTTAGGGCAGTAATATCGGTTGCTTGTCCTTCAATAATTATCTCGTCTCCAATTTGAGTTGCATTAATGAAACAATCGTGCAACCAAATCCATTTATCGGATTTTGTTTTTATACGATACTCAATATTATAGTCAATACCGTTTTCAGAGTTTTCAATTGCTTGTTGTACAGCATTACGGTCATCGGGATGAATAGAATTATTCCAAAGAAATGGATTATTCTTAATTTCCTCAGGGCTAAATCCTAAAATGTCTTTTACTCTTTCTGACCAAAATAAGCCACCTCTTTTATTTGAGAATTTATAAATAATATTCGGCGAATGTTCAACTAAGTTTTTGTATTCTTGTTGACTTTCTTTTATCAATTGTTCTGACTCTTTGCGCTCAGTTATGTCATGGTAATTTAACAATATGCCATTGATAATTGGGTCATTCGTAAGATTGATAGCGTTAAGTTCTACAGGCTTATAACTTCCATCTTTACACTTATACCTGAACTCTACCTTTGTTGTCAAGTTCTCTTTTTCAAGGAGGGTAACGAATTCTTGTTGAAGGCGCTCCAAATCATCAGGATGAACATTTGAAAAACCATCAGTGCCAACAAGGTCTTGAGGCTGCCAACCGAACCATTTTTCGACATTGGGACTCTTAAATTTCATAAAGCCATCTAATCCGATTATCCCGATTACGTCAGAGATATTAGATATCATTGAACTATGTTTAGCTTCGCTATTCTTCAATTCTTCCTCTTTCTGTTTGTTCTCGGTGATGTCCTGTAAAATGCAGTGAGTTTGTTTAAATTCCCCATTATTATCATAGCCAATCTTGCCTTCGAAGGCAATAAATAATTTATTGCCATTTTTATGAACCATTTCAAATTCACTGTGAATCTTGCCTTCAGCTTTGAAAATTGGGAATCGCTTAAGGAATCCATCTTGGTAGGCAGGAGAAAGAAAGTCACCAAACCACTTTCCAATTACTTCCTCACGTGTATAGCCAAGGGTATCTAACCATGTCTGATTAACCTCCATGAAATTGCCATCAAAGTCAAGCGCCTGATAACCAAGCGGTGCTTGGTTAAATAGCAATCGGAATCTTTCTTCACTTTCAAATAGTGCCTTCTCGGCTTGTTTGCGTTCAGTGATTTGAATGGTAAGTTCTTTGTTTACATTTGCTTTCTCTGCGTTAGCAATAACTAATTCCTTTTCACGTTTGGCTTTTTCTTTCTCAGCAATGGTCAACAAATCCGACTTTACACTTTTACTCATATCATTTTTCGATTAAGTCTTTTGCAATTGAAAATACATGAATTAAAGTGATTACCAATAGTTTTCAGTTACGATGAGATTTTCCCAGAGTAAAGGTAAATTTGTTAATTGTGATAAACGTTATACAATAACATGAAAAAGTTACATAAATCACACATATTTAAGTATATAATAATGATTTATATAGTACCATGTCTTGCATTGGAATGAAGACCTTTGTACTAAATTATTTATAGGCATTCAGTCTCGTTACCTTTAATCGGAAATAGTATGGTATTACTAACGGAAAGGTCTTTTTTGAATCTATCTTTTCACGATCCCCTGCATCATATTCTTACCCTGCCCAACCCTCCCTGTCGAGATTGCGATAGTTAATTGCTTCAGAGATATGCTCGGCATTTATGTTTTCAGAATCACCCAGGTCTGCAATTGTTCGTGCAACTTTTAAAATCCTGTCATAGGCCCTGGCCGATAGTCCTCTGATATCCATAGCAGTTTTAAGCAGTCTTCCTCCCGATTCATCGAGCTGGCAGTACTTACGTTGCATCGACGATGACATCTGTGCATTTGAGTAAACTCCTTTGACCGATTCGAATCGTTTTGCCTGTATTGCCCTGGCTTTCACAACCCTTTCACGCACAACAGATGAAGGTTCTGTCTTGCCCGAATCGGAGAGTTTATCGTAGTTAACCGGGACTACTTCTATGTGAATATCAATGCGATCGAGAAGCGGACCGGAGATTCTGTTAAGGTATTTCTGCACCATCCCCGGTGAGCACATGCATTCTTTCTCAGGATGGTTATGGAACCCGCATGGACAAGGATTCATTGAAGCCACGAGCATAAAACTTGCAGGATAGTCCACAGTTGACTTCGCCCTGGATATAGTAATTACCCGATCTTCAAGCGGTTGCCTCATCACTTCCAAAACAGAACGTTTGAACTCAGGTAGCTCATCGAGGAACAAAACGCCGTTATGTCCCAGGGAAATTTCTCCGGGCTGTGGGTATGTACCCCCGCCGACAAGGGCAACATCTGAAATCGTGTGGTGAGGACTTCTGAATGGCCTCTTGGTCATAAGTGCAGTGTGATGGTCAATCTTCCCGGCGACAGAATGGATCTTTGTTGTTTCGAGCGCTTCTTCGAGTGTGAGCGGGGGAATTATCGTTGGTAACCTCTTCGCTAACATAGTTTTACCTGCTCCGGGAGGACCGATCATGATAATGGTATGATTTTTGATTGTATTATTTAAATTATTATCTATGAATAACTTATGAGTGAATTATATGGAAGAATTATCACTTTTTCTTATTGTCTCACTTCCAATATAGATACTTGTAATGATTGATATTGCTCCGGCGAGCTCGATTGGGGGATATTTAGTAGTATAAGTTGTTACACAAAATAGTACTGCTCCAATTATAAATGCTATAAATCTTTTACTTTTAAACATTTTATTTTAAACTATCACTTGTTATTAAATGTTGACTTACAATTGTAGCAACTCTCATAAGTTCTTTTGAAATATTTAGATTCATCGAATTTACCGTTTCAATTAGAGTTTCTATTTTATGGTCAGTACTATTAAATCGTTCAGTTATTTCTATGAATTTCTTACTGTTAAATTCTTTTTCAGTTTGTACTTGTTGAGCAAGTAACTGAGCTTTTCCTTCTGCTTCTTTTTGCGCCAAAATCGTTGCTTTTGTACCTAAGTCTTTGTCAGTAATTACTTGTTTAATTTCACTATCTTCTTGAGGTTTTTTAAAGTGAAAGTAAACTGCAAAGATACTTCCAAGTAATCCTATCACAAAGATTATATTTGATGTAGTTAATATTGTATCAACTGTTGTTAAAATCATTGTTATATAATATTTTTAGTTGCATAATTATGTCTAAATGTTACATAATTATATATGTTATATATCCAAACATTTTTAGTATTAATATCTAACCCCATCACCAATAGAAAATATATCTTTCACTATTGTAAAGACACTAGTATCACCTTGTTCTATTGTAATATCATAAATATAATCACCTGCTGCTAAAGAAGCATCTGTTCCAGTTCCAGAAAAATGTAATGTACCAGAAGCATCTGTAACTGTTCCTGTCTTAAATAACACAGTTGAAGCATCAGTAGTTTTCTTCTTAACTGTTAAATAAGGAGTATATCCTGTAATGTTGTTTATATTATAAACACTAACATCAAATGAGAATGCGTTATGCTGAAAGATTGGTATTTTATTATCTTGTGTTGCCATTATTGATTGTTATTTTTATATATATTATTCAATTATTTCAGGAGGTTCGATGAGCGTCACTTCAACTTGCGGACAACTTTCTAATAATTCTTTTACGCTTGCAAATACAACATTATCAATTATATCTACAGGAAGTGCAAAACCTTCTACAACTTGAATTGGTTCAAGTGCAGAGTATGAACCGTATTTACCTTTAACTCGGTCTGCTTGTTCCTCTGTCATTAAAATCATTTTTTCCATAATTATCCTATTACTTTTTTAATTGAAAAATATGTGACATCTCCTGGTGTTCCTGTCCTTATTCCGAAATATTCAGTAGCACTTCCACAATTAACTATTTTAGTGAATGTACCCGAACCTGTTACCCCACCAGTACCACTACTAAACTCAATATAAACATTTGCTAAAGCAGCAGTATGTGTTATTACTATTCTATATTGTTCCCCTACAACATTAGCGTTTATAGGTGGTGCTTTCAAGATTAGATTATCTGCTGTTCCACCAGCAAATGTAGCAGTATTATTACTTATAGTCCAATTGCTGGTGGTACTTGTCCATAGTGAATCATCATTAAAATATGGGTCAGGATTTAATTCAGGACCAAGTAGAACACTATCTATATTATCTCTAAAATACTTATTTATGTTATACAATGCTAAATGTGCTGAACCTGCACCATAACCTAAATTACCACCAATAAAAGCGTCACACGCTGTTGCTATTGAAATATAAGTTGGAGTACCACTATTATTGGTACAAAGCATAAATACATTAATTGATGGAACTTCTGCTGACGCTCTGGATGCATTAGCAGCAGAATTTCCATTTACCATAGTTTGCATCATAATGTTTAATCTTTGCTGTCCCATCATTCCAATTCTTGGAATACCCCCAGCCATATATAAACTTGAATTTATATAGTTGAATAACATATTATCAGTGGCTCTAGCATATAAAACTGCTTTTGCACTTGCAGAACTTAAAGCTCCAATTAAACCAGCCCAAGTCCCTATTTGTTGGTCAATCATAGTTATTCCCTGAGAAGCTGAATTTAATGTATAATTAACACCATTAGTTGAAGGATTAAAATTACTATTTAAGTACTTGGTAGCAGCACCAGTAAAACCAAGTGTAGTATTCCAAGCTATACCATTTACTGCTGTAGCATTATATAAATCTCCTTTCCAATTCAATAAACTTGCTTGTTGTGTATGTAAATCAAATCTATAATAGCAATCTAATTTATCCCAGACACCAGCAACCTTTAAGTCAATAATTGTTTTATCAATCAAGTCAGCAAGTAAGGCTGATGGTTGAACACTCATACGAGCAAATAAAGCAAGTGCTTCATCACAATATAAAATTGGTTCAATGTAAACATCACTTATTGAAACAATCCCATATATTTGTGCTAAATTAGTTCTTCCACTTATAATACTTCTATTCACATAACCACTTATAGGAGAACTATTAATCACACCTAATATTTTAGATTGATTGATTTCCCCGTATTTAGGGATATATGTGATTGTTCCAGTAACTGACATTAAGAATAAGTTATTTTATTATATATTCATCATTTAATATGCAACATAAGTTCCACCCGGTACTATCCAATTGCCTACATTGTTCCAATCAGTTGACACGGTGTGAAAATAACCTGATATACTAGGTTTATTATACCAAATTCCTTTGTATTGAAAATGTGTGGTACTTATATAATCAAAAGTCATTAAAGGATAAAAACTACCACTCTTGCCTTGTGATATACCTTTTGTATATGTATAACCTGTTATAGTTACTGTTGCAGGTAATGTTGCAGTTAATGTTCCAAAAGACGGTGGATAGGAATACATACTATCAATTGTAGCAACTGTAGTGAGATATGTATATCTGTTATCTCCGTAATAAAAATGTCTTATGGAATCAAATGTTTGATTAATTGTTGCAGGGTCAATATCAATATATGTCATATTCAAAACTATTGTAATTGGATAAATAGTACCACCTTCTATACTACCATATACAGTTGTACCAGGACCATTACAATATAATCCAGTTAATGCACAACTAGTTAAAGTTCTTGGAGTTGAACCCGGAACTTCAATTTTCCAAAAACCACTCATACTACTATAATCATACGATGGGTCATCTGATACTTCGTGAACTGGTGAATAAAATGTTCCTTCTGATGTTGTTAATTGTAATTTAACATAAGCAGGTAAATTAGAAGGCGGTTTTTCACCCTTTTCAATTTTAAAATAAAGACTGGCTGAACCGCTAACTATCATTCCTTGTTGGTTGTTTGGACAATCTTTAATGAATACAGCAGGTAAAGCATACTTATTATAACCTGCAAAATCTCCCATTCTATAAGGTGCTCCACCACTAGGGGAAAATAAAGCGTTATGATTGACTAAAGAACTAGTGCATAATTCAGATAGAACATTAGTATCTTCTCCCAAAACATTTTTTATATTTGTTATAGTTATATCTGATACTTCAAATGTTTTTGTTGTTGCGTTCCAATTACTTATCGTACCAATCGTCTGATTACTTGATATGGGTACATATTTGCTACCTGTAGGAACTGTTACTATTTTTCCCATTAATATTCTTTATTTTTATAATATTCTAAATCTTTTCTTAAACCGTTAATTTGTTTTTGTTGTTCCTTGATTGCCTGAATAAGCACTGGGATTAACTGCACATAATCTACTGCTTTATAATCCTCATAAATTGGATGAATTAATTCTGGAAGAACCTCTTCTACTTCTTGCGCAATAAGTCCAAAGTTGTTTCTTTCATCTTTTGCCGAGTTAAGTTCTTTTGCTTTATCATTCCATTTAAAAGAAACAGGTTTTAGTTTATTGATTATGTCTAAAGCAGAGAATGGTTTTATGTCATATTTAAGGGTCTCATCTGAAGAATAGTAAGCTGTTATTTCACCAGCAGCATATATATTATTTCCTGAATAAATATAACCAACTGCGTGTATATAACTACCTGCTGATATATTACCACCAACACCAATACCACCAGTTGCTGATGAAAAACCACCTGCTATAACTACAGTTCCTACTGTAACTGCACCATCTACAATTAAGTTATCATTTCCAGCGTCGCTATCTCCTCCAACGTGTAATCCCCCGTTAATAGAAAGCTTTGAACTTGGTGCTGTAGTTCCAATACCTACATTACCACCGTTAGGCTGTAATGCAAGTTTTTTAGTTGACCAAGATGTATTCTTACTAGCTGTTTGTATAACGCCACAATCAACAGTATCATCCGTACCTAATTGTAATTCAGTATATACATTAGCAGTATTAGATTGAATTGATATACCATAACTATTTTCAGTAGCATATGCGGTATTTTTTAAAATTGTAAGTTTTCCGTTATCTGGTGTTATAGTTCCAATACCTACATTACCATCATTGGTTATTCTCATTTTTTCCGTTGCATCTGCGCCTGTTGCAGTACCAAAAACCATATCAGCATTGTTAACATAATAACCTGATTGTTGAACCATTTTTATAATTCCCTGTACACCATTATATGCTGAATTAATAATATCAAAAGATAATCCTAAACCATCATAATCTGCTTCTGAACCTGCAGGGTTACTGTTTGTACCACCTCCACCTATAGAAAGTCTATGACTTGGTGTAGTAGTTCCAATGCCGATATTACCTTCTTTAATTCTCATATCTTCATACACAACACTATCCCCGTGTCTGGTTCTAAATATCATATCTTGTCTCCAAGTGTCTCCACCTTGGTCAAGTACATCTATACTTCCAGATTCAGCATTATTGAAATCACTAAACATAAGTTTTAAATGTACAGGAGTCGCTACAGAACCATATGTTGCTGTTTGTATATTTACAATTGGAGTAGGTGCTTTTATATGTAATATTGTTGAAGGTGTAGTAGTCCCAATACCAACATTACCACTTGTGGCTAATACTAACTGATTTGCATTATTAGACCAAGTACCAAGTATTAAAGCCGATTCTGTATTAGTACCAGCATAATCTGTGTATATCTTAGCTGGTGAGTTACTGCCTGGTCTTAACCAAAGTCTATTGTTATTTGCAGTATTCTCAGAAAAAATAGTAATACAATCAAAAAACATTGGGTCTGTTATAGGGGCGTAATCTGCTATGTTCGCATTTGCAGCAGTTCCAAAGGTTCTATATGCTAATTTATTAGTATTTAACCAAGCAATTGAAGTATCTTGTTGTCCTAATTTAGTTGCTATAGTAGTAGCAAAGTTAGGGTCATCACCTAAAGCATCACCTAATTCTTGAAGTGTATTTAATGTACTTGGAGCAGCACCTACTAAACCTGCCAATCCATCTGCTAATTCAGTACTATTAATAAAATACACACTATGTGCTGAGTTATTATGAGATGCTGGTGCAAATGTAGAAGGTTTATCAGTTAAATCATTCCAACTGCTAACACCTCCTGTTGAAGCATTCAAATATCCTCCACTCCAAGTTAAACCTGTTCCTATTGAAGCTTCTTTAAATAATCCATTTCTCCAATCAGGAAGTGCTGAAGGTGCTGAAGTGAATGCAGCCACTTCACCACCTGCATAAAAACTAAATGGAGTTCTGATTGAGTTTGTAGAAGCTTCAAAGTAGAATGCTAAAGACGAATCAGTAAATACTGGAAGTTTAACATCAGTTGAACCACCACCACCAAATGAGCCACCGCCTGAACCACCTGAACCATAGACTCCAGAACCTACTTGCCCATCGCGCCTTACTGGCAAAAGTGGATATTGAGTTATATTTATAGACATATTTGCAAATTATTTTAACTTAGAAATTCTCTTGTACTTGCGCATTCAATCATTACGCAATTCATATTTTCATATCTGTCATTATATGTTCCACCAGCGATATAAAATGCTTTTGGATTATCATTTTCATCATAAGAATATGTACTATCCTTAATTAATTTTGTAGTTACTCCGAGTAAGAAATCTTTTACATTTAAAGTTCCTGTTAATTTACTCCTTGGAACTTTATATTGAGATAATAAAGACTGAGACAAAAGGTCAATTGTATTATGTATTGTTACATCTGTTCCACGATATAATCCTACTATATTAGTACCAGATACAGTTTCATCAAGGCCTGAAAATGCTCCTCTTGATACACCATAAGGTCCGGTTCCATTTGTTAATTTTATATCTGTAGGTTTTTTCTTCATATTAACAATACTATTTATATCTGCAGTTCTTAATATGCCTGTATTTGATATTTGTATTTTATTTGAATCTACAATCTGTAGACTTATATTTTTAATAATAATATTTTTTATATAAGCTTCCGTTGAATTTGAAATCCAATCATCTCCTAATTCCTGTCTTATAAGTGGCGGCACTATAGCACCAAATGCTGCATCTGCTGGTATATTAATAAATATAGAACCGCTCAATAAACCGGTTCCTGAAACAACTGCATCAGAAATTGGAATGTAAATCATAACAGTTGTCCATCTATCATCAATTCTACTTAAATCAACATTTTTTAAATATGCCTTTTTTCTAACCCAACTCATATCATTTGTAACCCATACAAGTTCATAGTTTGCATCAATTTCTCTTACGTATATATTAGAGGATGCAGTAGTATCTTGCCAACCTGAACCATTCCACCATTTATCACCTATTTTAATTTCAATACCTTTTAAATATAAAGTATTGATAAATATTTCTCGTTCACCAGGAGTAAGTATATTGGAGTCGTTTTTTGTATTTACATACACATCCATATTCAATTGTAATTGCAAATTATCGTCTTGTTTTATATTAGATTGAGGAAATGTATAAGAGAAACTGCCAGATGCACCAGGAACTTGTTTTATATAAAATGTAGGGTCATCTAATTTTACAAAAGAATCATTTGCTTGTATTCCTTCAAAACTTGCGGGATAAGTTAACGTCCAGTCTTTCATTGTAACTGGACTAAATATGTTATATGTTATACTATTATTAGTATAAGGAATACTAGGACCATAGGATGCATTTTCTGTAGTAAACCCATAAGTATAACCTGTAAAACTATAAGGGTCATAGTTAACTTTTATTTGATTAAAGGATGGAATAATATCTAAATTAGAACCTGTTTCAAACCAATTTATATCTTTATTTGAAATATCAAGATAACCCCCAAGAGTTAAAACATTTTCTGTAAACATTGCTGTATCATACACTTTACCTTTTGCAGTATTGTGAAGATTTATTGGGTCAATAATATAAATATTTGTACCTCTAAAACTCATTGATAAACCAAGTGCACCGAATATTGAATTAAGAACTTCTCGACAAGACATTGCAGTTAAATTTTCATCAACATAGTTTTCATTATTTACTTTCAATTCTGCAAATAAATTATAGTCAGATGTTTTTGTATTCAAATCATTATTGGTGTAAATATTATAGAATGCAATAATTAATTTACTTTGAATATTATTCAGAACTTGTCCAATTGTTTCAAACCCTGTATATAAAGTACCATCACTTTGTTTATAATAGTACTCATCAAGTAATGCCATTCCATCATTACATTCTATAGTAATTTGAGAAGGCACATTATAGCCAACACTATAACTTTCACTATATAATCCGGTATTTATAAATCCTTGCCAAACTAGATTAACCCCACTTACACCGTTATATATTTTAACCACATATTTTTGTGGGTCAATAGTAAATAATCCAGTTAAAGTTAATGGAGTAGAAATTACCTTAATAGTAGCGCCGGAACCTGTTGTAGGTGCATAAATATTATTTACATCACCATTGAAGGAAATATTTAATGGGTCTCCAGTAGAAGTTAAATAAATAACATCACCACTATAAGTAGCATCTTCTATATCAATTGTTGTAATTCCTTGACTAAGACGTTTATAATTTATACGATATTTTACAGCCATTACGAATAACTATTTATTTTTCGATTTTGATAATCCATATAACCTTGTAAAGAACCGTTTTGAAATTTAATTAAAACTGTTCCACCACTCATCATACTGGCAGATTGACTATTGGAAAACACTTGTGAACCTCTGGGAATATTAACAAGTTCGGGCCCATTTTCACCAACCATAGATAAACCACCTGGTGCAAAGTTTGTTCCGTTAGCAAATCCGAGAACACTTTTTAAGCCTGAACCAAAAGAAAGAAGTCCTTTTGCAGCGCCAGATTCAGGAAATAAAACTTTTAATGCGATAAATACAGCAGCATAAGCAGCAACTTTTATTGCCATTTGTTTTAACATATCTTCAAAAGCTTTTGCCATTCCTTTCCATCCACCCTCAATTGAAGCAACCATAGTTTCAGACATTCCTTGTATTGTTCCCATTTGATTTTTTGTTAGTTCTGCATATTTAGTTTGTTCATTATATATTGCAGGCCAGTTTATAGTTGGAGTTTTGAAACCACTTGTAAGATCAACCTTACGTGGTTTATATATACCACCATCTAATGGTTTACTTTGACGACCTAATAGTTCAGGTCTGAGATATTCATCATTTAAATCTTTAACTTCTTTGGCCAATTCCTTAGTTGCTCCAATTTCTAATCTTGAATCCTTCATTATAGCAGTATTATACCTCATTTGTGCGTTATACTTAGCATCTTCAGCTGTTGATTGAAAATTGTATAATAAGACAAGATTATCTTTTTCACCACGTTCAAGTTTTTGCAAAGTCATATAAGAATCTACTTGTTCTTGTGTAAATCCTGCCTCTAACATTCTTGTTTTAGCAATTCCTTCTTGAGTTTCTAGAGCACCTTTTTTAAAGTGATCATAATATGCAGTTGCAACACCGTAAATAGTACCCATTTCACTAGTTTGTTTATCTGTCATATCTAATGAAGTTTTATATGCTGTCATAGCAGCTTCAACTTGGACTTTATTTATAGATACCCAATTTTGTTTTTCTAATCCTAATTTTTTATCTGCAAGTGCTTGTGATTTATTATTTATTTTCTCTTCAATTACTACAATTTGACTCCATATATCTGCACGTTCTACTTTAGTTTTAGTCATATCAGAAGCAGCTTCTTTTAACTGGGCACTTTGTCTTTTCAAACCTGCTATTTCCCAATTAGAGAATGCACTAAAAACTTCTAAATCATCGAATTTCTCTGCTAATTTCTTTGCTGCTTTATAAGTTTCATCAAAACCTGAAATTATATTACCAAAACTTGCAGTAGATAGATTTCTTAATAAACTTTTAAATCCACCCTCTAAACCTGCAACAGTAAACTCTAATTTATCTGCTCCACCTTCTGTAGAGTTCATTGCTTTTTTGGCAAAATCAAGTGCACCGGCAACCCCTCCAACAACAGCACCCATCTTCATAAATGCAGATGTTACTTGTGTACCAACATCCGTTGTGTTCTTTCCATAATCCTTTAAGTGTTCTTTAGACTCTTTTAATTTTCTGATAAGTTCAGCATTATTTGCAGTCAGGTTTAAATTTAAATTTGCTGGCATATTGATTGATTATTTTATATCTTATATATTCATAATAAAAAAAGGGGTTAATTAACCCCTGATACTTTTCAATGAATTCCAATCTAATGGTTCATCTTCTTTATTTTCTACTATTTCATCTGAAAAATTCATTAAAGTTAAATCTGAGGGTGAAGTTATTTCTCCATCTTCTTTAAGATTCGGCAACATAAGATAGAATGTTTGAATTCTCATCAAATTTCTTTGTATTTTTAGGTTTGCTTTTTCTTCATCTGATTTATATTTTAATGCAAGATAAATTTCAAGGAGTGTTAATTGGTAATAATCATCTCTACTGATTCCTAATCTGTAAATACAAAATGCGCATAATTCAGTATTACTTAGGTTACTTATTTTTTTTTACCTTCACTTGAAGTTTCAGCAGATTTGGGCAAGAATTTAGGCACCAAACTTATGAAATCAGTATACATTTTATCATTTGAAAGAAACAATGGCATATCTTCTCTTTTTAACTCAAGTTTTTCTCTTGCAACTAAATGTCCTTCTACAAGGCAATGCCAAATAAGAGGTTCGTAAAGATAAATCTTAGAGTTTTTTATTGGACCCAATGATGCATCATCATTACCCATAATTTCCGATAAGATTTCAAACCCATAACCAGTTTCCATCTGAATTTTACCAAAAACAAATGTGCTTAGGAAAATAGGATATTTTTTCCCTTCATATTCAAGAAATTCTACCATATATTATATTATGTTATTTTATCTAGTACTTACGTCCCAGTCACCTTTCATATCACAACTGAAAGTCATAAAATCTTTGTTTCCAGGGTTTGTACCTTTCAAATCAGTAATAGCTACCGTTCCAAGTACAAAAGTACCTGCTGTTGAAGCATTAATAGGTCTGAATTGATAACCAAGTGTCGCATCAGTACTCATTGTACGTAATAGAAATCCATAACCCAATGAACTATCAGCGTCTCCTTGAATGTAACCCTCAAGTGATGCAGTAAGTTCGTGACCACCACAAGATTGGTATGTGTTTTTTAATCCATCTGCAAGTTGAGTAGTTTCAACTAAATTAGTTCCAAGACTATAATTGAAATTTTTGCAATATGTAAACGGTGTTCCTCCCATTAAAAATTGAAAGTCTATTCCTTTTATTTTTCCCATTTTATTAAATTATTTTAAGTTTTTATAATATATATATTCATTCTTAATTTTCATAAAGAATATCGAAGCTTAATGTTTTGTACCACAATTCATAATCATAATCATAAGCGGTTTTGTCCCCGCCGATTGAAGATATGTTTCTTATTTTGTTATCGTCGTAATCTTCAAAATATCTTAACAATTCATCAGAAATTGTATCAACTGTAATATCGTCCGGTGACAAAATTTGAATTGATAAATCATAGTGCTGAACACAATCTTTATGATTCATATCACCTTCTGATGATACTAAACTTTCATCAAAAACCATCCAATTTTTTGTATTGTTTGTTTTAAGAACATTATCATCAATATGAATGTGTCTTATACCGCCAGTAATGAAAGTATTTAATGATGCATCTGAAGTAATACACGTTAAAATATCATCGAATATCATAATAGTGTTTTATTTATTTTTCTTGTTAAACGTTCAACAATTTTGTTGCAATCATTTGAAAAGTTTTCTTCAATGTTTTTTACCATAGGTGCAATTTGTCTATCAATTAAAGGTTCAATTTGATTTTTTGCTTTAATTTGACCTCTGTTTGCGCCTTTTTTTGTTGTTCTTATTTTTGTTCCTGCATCTTCCCACCTAATTAAAAATGGTACTCTCCCAACTAATCCCGTTTTTACACCTATTGATCCGTGTTTATGTATTATAGTACGTACTCCTTTTAAAGGATATAGATAATATAATCTACCTTTATATTTATATTGTACAGCTGATGAAAAACTTGAATACAAAACTTTGATAGGTTTAACAATGTATGTGTTTGCATTTGACCCTAAAACTGAAACAATTACTTTCTTTTCAATTTCTGCAGGTAAAACATCTATCATTTCCAGTGTTTCTTTAAGACCTTCAACTTCATATTTAATTGTTTCCATAATGATTCGCAATTATCTTTAGTATATGGCGTGGTTCTGTTTCAATCACTTCAATTATGTTATACCATTTTTCATCATACAAAATTCTAAATGTATTATCAATTATTTTTGTATCAAGTGTCCATCTAATAGTGAATTCAGTTGTATACAGGTATTGTTCACCTATATTAATTGTCGATACACCTGAGCGAACATAAACACCGGCAAATATGTTACAATATTCCACATATCTAAGTTTCTCTGAAAGCATCGAGGTGATATCTGAAACACCCTGATAAATACTAATTCGTTTATTTAATGGATATTTAAGCATTTCATTAAAGTAATTTGTATTGTTGGCATAAACTATCACATATATCATCATATATGTCTGTTTTATCATACATTCCCAAAGCCTTAAATATGATTGCTTGTTTAATAGGTTGTGGAACATCACTATTGTTATTCCAACCTGTAGTAAAGTTAATAGCCAATAAATCTGTATCTAAAGTAGGGTCAAATGAAATAATAACATTATCATAACTCTTTGTAGTTGTATATGCTGTTACTAAAGTACTGGAATCATTATTTAATATACTTGTGATTGAATTATAATTACCTTGAGGGATAACTAATTCACTTCCAGTAAAATCTTTAAGAGTAATAATGTTACTTGTATATGCAATGTCCTGATTTATAAATCCTTCTCTATCTCTTGTTGCAGATATTAATAAAGAATCGATATAATCGTTATCATCATTTTCATTTAAAAATAATGAAAACGTTCTTTTTATAAGTGCTTCATCACTTGCTAATGTAACTGGGTATGATATTTTTGTTTTTGTTATATACATTTGAATGAATTATTTTAGTATATATTCATAAAAAAAGAGAGAGCTTTAACTCTCTCTTTTCAGAATATTTTAATTGACTAAAATTATGCTATGCTACCGTCTCTGATTGCAAAAGCTCTTTTGTTTGTAACACCGTCATCAACCATCATACGTGCTGTTAATACGATTTCACCTTCTGGTGCTTTTGTGAGATAATCAACTATTACTTCTATTCCGCCCCAAGTTCCAACTGCTACTCTAGAAAAGTCTCCAAAGATAATTTTGTTGGCTGCTAATTGTGGTGCGGAAAATGAAGGATAACCATTAAGTTCATTACCAACCCAAATTGCGGGTCCTGTAGTTGTTCCTAAAGCAATAGTTCTCTTTAAGTAACCTTTAATTGAAGGAGATGTTACGTAAGATGCTGGACGAATACTCAATCCACCTAATGATGCTTCTGCATTTACAATATCTGCAAATGTTAAAGGAGCGCCAGTTGTAACGATTTGAGTTGCTGCATCAGTAAGAATGTTAGCAAAAACATCTTTTACAACTGCATTCCAAAGTCCATCAACAAGGTTCTGATAGATACCATTGTAAATTGCTGGGTTAGTTTGAACCAATGTTTCAGTCGTTATTGTTTGAGTATGTGTAAGACGTCTTGCTGCAAGTAACAAATCTTCAACGTTCATTGAAGCGTCTGCTCTAAAGGTTTCTCCTGGGAAAATTGCCATATCTTCTGCCATTGAAGGAACTACAAAGTTACCATTTAATCCTGGGTAGAATGTTACTCCTAAAGAATGAAGGAATGCTTCACCGGGTGCTAAAACAATATCTACAGAATTAGCAACTGTTTTGTTGATAACATCCGTGTTTGAAGTTGTCATTATTGGGTTTGCGCGGAATTCGAGTTTACCTCTACCATTTACTGCTTCGTTAAGGAAATCTCTGAAAGAAACTCCTAATGTTTTAGTTTCGTTTCTTGCTTCAACTGCAGGTACATCAACAGATTTTGATCTTTCTGCTTGTCTTTTTGCTGTTTCAATGTCAGCACCAAGTTTAGTATATTCTTTTTCAAGATTTGTAACTTGAGTTCTGGTTTCATCAGTCATATCAACTGCTAAAATAGCGTCAATCTGAGATGTAATTCCAGTACGTTTTTCTATAAGTTCATTTAATTTCATATTTGATTTGATTATTTTAAGTTTAGTTTATTATATGTTAGTATATATATCATTGAAAATTCGGAATTTTACTTTTTTCTTTCCCAATTTCTCTTCAAATAGATTCTTGTTATAAAGTCTTCATTAAGTTTCTTACGAGTCTTAACAGATTGTTCAGTTTCCTCAATCTTTTTGAGTTCTTCTGCTTTTCTTGTTTCTTCTGCAGTAATTTCTGCTTCCTTTTTTTCAATTTCATCAATTGAACGTGCAGCAACAGATGTGTTTGGATATGCAGGATGATTAACGGTACTTACATCATAGAGACCATTAAGTTTAGAAACAGTTCTAAGGAATGTACCGTCAGTTCTTTTTTCCCATTTTTGTCCATCATTTCCAATATTAAAAGCGAATGAATTTGCTGATAAATCACCCCTTTGAACCAATACATATAAGTCATTAGCATATGAAACGTTAGGAACTTCTGCCCTGAACATTAACCCTTTATCATCTACACTTAATTTTAATGAACCACTTGAAGTTCTTGCAACAAGTTTTTCATTATTATGATTGTAATTGTAAATAACATCAAGGTTGGGTGAGTTAAGAACTTCATCGAATGCAGTTCTTGTAAGCACTTCATTGAAAGTTTTTCCTTTTTCAGTAAGCAATCTGCTTTCTTGATTAAATAAAGCAGCATAACCAGTGATATAACGTTTGTTATCTTCTTCAATTGATCTGCAATCAATGCCATCAGCGACATTGAAATATCTAATTTCTTTTTCCATTAGTTGATGTTATTTTAGTATATATTAAAGTTTTACACCAGTACTTGCGTCCTGAGTATTTGGTCCACTGTTCAAACTTTCCATTGTTGTCATCTGATTGAATAAATAATGAGAATCGCCACCTTCAATAAATGACATATTTTCAATCTCTCTAACTTCATTCATTGTCATTCCTGCAGTTTTTTGCAATGCTTCATATCTTCTCATTCTTTCTTCAGTTGATAATTCCAAAATTGCATTGGTGTTATATTTAATGCTCATTCCATTATCTATTTCATCAGTTGTTAAAAATTTCATTTCTAACTCTTGTCTATTTGAATTTAATGTATGTGATATAGTACTTGATTTGAAATCGAGTTGAAGTGATTGAATATTAGAATTCTTTTGTGCCTGCATTATATTCAAATAATGAGGTGGAATTTGATAATATGCTGCTATATTTAATGTCGCCTTTTCAATAGTTGCTAAATAAAGAGCATCATTTTGGTCATTTGTCAATTCCTGTATTTCACTATTTCCAGGCAATCTTGGAAATGCAACTATTTGGTCGAAATTACCCGTAACTCGAGTTTTATTTGAGTCTATATGTGTTCCTCCTGCTTCTTTTCTAAATTTATTAGCAGCATCTTCAAGTTTTGCAACATCACCAGATGTAACAGTTGTTTTAAGATATTTTGTAGTCTTAGCATCATTCTCATAATAGTTTGTAATAGTCTTATTGGCTAAATACATTCTTTTAATTTCTTCACTTAATACATTATAAGGTTTTAAAGCAGTAATTCCATTATATGTATCTCTCTTAAAGTGTATAATTTCACTTGAATCAAATATTGATTTAGCTCCATTAGTTGCAAATCTGTACTTAAGATAACCATTTTCAAAAAAAGGCAATCCAACAACTAATGTAGATGGAACAAATTCTAACTCTATTGCACCTGTTTCAGGATCTTTATGTATAATAGCAAATGATTCACCTTCTGTTTGCTTCACCTTTTCCATTGTATGCCAAAACGTATATCTATTTGTATATCCATTTGGATTATGATGTAACATATGATAACGAGGGTCACTCTTAACTACTTCATCAAATCCATCATTTACATCATTATATAAACCAATTGGAATACTTGCAACAGTATTTGCGATTATAGTTGAACATATTTCTATTGCAGTATTGCACGTATATGTAGTTGGAAATACATTCAAAGGTCCGTTTGACATTTGTGTATATCCCACGTAATACATTGTAGGTTGGAATGATGGATTGAACCATCTCTTTACATTATCTGAAAAGCTCATATTTAAAGTTTATTTTACTTATATATCTATATATTCAAGCTTTTTAGAACGCTTGTATATTCGGGTCATAATTTTTATGGAAAAATAGGGCCATAGCATTGTTTAGTGCAATTGCACCGTCTTGACTATCTCTACTTTCATTTCTGAATATCTTAAGATTACCATTAGCATCTGCACTTCGTATTCTTGCATTTTTCCAGTTCCAAGTCATAACTGGGTTGTCGCTATAAATAAGTTTGTCTGAAATTATGGCTACAAGTATCTTACTTAAAGGTTCTGCCATATATTTTGTCCACTGATTAACCTTATAATGTTCACCACAATTAACATCTTCAATATATCGTCTGAATTCGTTCCATCCATAAGGGTCATAACCAATACCAACTATGTTATATTTATCTGATAATTCCTTAATTCTATCAGCAATAAGTTTATAATCTATGTAAGCATCATTACATCGTGTAATATGTCCGTCCTTAATCCATTTAGTTAAGTTCTCTCCACCTTTACGTGTTAAGAACTTTGATTCATTTCCAATCCAATAGTAAGGATATGCTTCCCACTTATCATCTTCTTCAGTATGAAATAGACATACCAAACTTGATAAGTCATTTGTTTTACTTAAGTCTAATCCTAAATAACAATCTTGTCCCAACCATTTTTCTAAATCAACTTTTTGTCCCGCTCTAATACGATGTTCAACACTTAATACTTCTTCTTCATTATAATCAATGAATATATTCAAGTCTTTTGTTTTGAAGTCTGCCTTTGCCTTTGGCGAGAATTGAGCATCATTGTAAAAATCTTCCATACGTTTTAATGGCTTCGTGTGCCCTAGAGATGGATTACATTTATGCCATAGGATATTATTACTTATATCTTCAGGGTCATCTCGTTTATCGAGACAAAACAGGAATGGCAAAAACTTATCATCTTTAATCTCACCCATTGCAACTTTCTTCGCTCTATCAACTAAGTCAACACAAAATCCATCTGTCTTAAAACCTGCCGTACTTATTAACATTACTAATGAGTCTTTTCTTTTGGCGGCACTTTTCTGAGCATTACGGAAAACCATTTCATCTTTTAACAAGTGTATCTCATCTATGAATGCGAGCACTAATTCAAGTCCGTCTATTTTCTTATCATCATTAGGAACTACTTTAATTCCACCCACATCATTAACAAACTTTATTGGTCTTTCACCTCTTTTGATATTGGAATCATAAGAGTTCAACATTACTGCACCATTATTGAAATGTAAGAATTGATGAAGTTCAGGACTGTGCATAACAGTTTTATGTAAATCCTGAATTACTTTTGCTCTATTTTCAACTGTGCTTATAATTATTGATTGAGGACTTATTTGTTTATATCCCAAAAGGAAATATAAAGAAAGTGCAACACCTAGTGTAGTTTTGCCATTTCCTCTTCCCATATACGTAAATGATTCAGAAAATCTTCGTTTGTTCGTGCCTCTGATATACATTCCGAATATCATTGCAACTAGATATGCTTGCCAAGGAAGTAACTCAAGTTGTTGATATCCCTTATCATCATACGCAATGTTAACTAATGACAGAAATCTAAATATACGGTCTACTTTTTTGGTCTTGATCTCATATTCAGGAGTATCTTTGAACCACTTAACTACACTTTTAATATAATCATTAACTATTATTGAGTCATTCTCAATACCGTCTCTATATTCATAGACTTTCTGCCAACAATCAAAAACATATTTATAAATATCTTCTGATTCCTTATTCATCTTTGATTTGATTCATTTGTTCAAGGAGTGAAAGGCCTGTATCAATCTTAGTTGTGACTTCAAGTTTCTTACCTTTCTTAGAAAGTCCTAAAAGTTCAAGGTCTGCACGTATTTGTTTTGAACAATCACCCATTACCGTAAATGCAAGATTAAGAAAGTATCTTTCAGTGCCTGCAGGTCTAATCCCAGGAGTATCTGGTCCGGTAACTCTTCGTCTGTAACCCTCACTCTTAATATCTTTTTGAGTTTGCTTAAATATCTCGTAATAAGTTTCTATTCGTTCGATTGCTAAATCATCAGAAGTCGTGTAATCTGCGCCTAATGCTTCTATCAGTTTATCTCTTAATGTCATTTTAGAATGGTTATTTAGAGTATATATCCATTAAAAAAATGAAAGGATTAAGGAATAGTCTCAAGTGTATACAGGGTTAAACATCAGGGAGTTCAGGGTTCAGTGACCAAAAATGCTATATGATGAACGAAAATATTAAGGTGATATCTTGGCTTAATGTTCGATAACATCGATAGATAGCCCCATTATATTTGCCTGTTTCATTCTTAGCTTTTAAGAATATATAAACAAACGACATACACTAATGCGACTACTTAACCTCAACCAATACGATGATCGTCAACTCTTCTATCGTTCTAAAGAATGGAGAACTTTAAGACATATAAAGATAGGGTCGCAACCTTTATGTGAATATTGTTTGAAGAAGGATATACTAAAACCTGCAACAGAATGTCATCACATCATCGACATATCAGACGTGCCTACAATTGAGAACGCACTCAATTACGACAACTTAATGTCGTTATGTAAAGAGTGTCACAGTCGCATTACTGCACAAAAAAAGAGACCCGTTTGGAGTCCCTTTAATCTTAAAGAGTTCATATCTAAGAACTCACTAACAACTTAATATTCCTTTGTACTTCTTCATTACTATCATTCTCTTTTGTAAGTTCTACATTATTATGATAGTTCCATACAGTTACATACACCTTATATTGTTTCAATCCTAATGCTTTCATTACTAATGTTGATATGTATTGAATCATAACTGTGTCACTTGGTCTACCATTCGTCTTACATTGACTTCGCATTGTAACACAAACAATCAATTTATTCTTTACTATTTGAAATCCTAGTCCCATCATACAGGAGTTGTTTATATTGTTATTGACTGATATTGCTGCCTGCCTTGACTCCCTGAACTTATTTAAGGTATCAACTATTCTTGGTATTTGTGGTAGAATCCTGTCTTTATAGCAAGTCTCGTCTACACCGTAAGGTAAGAATAAGAATGAGTTGACTTCTTTGAAGGGTAGAGTGTAGTGATAATTTATAAGTGGGTTCATTGTTTGATATTACATTTAGCACTGCTTTCAATATAACCCCAAGAATTTGTTGTTTTACCTGTCCAATCATCTTCAATTTCTTTAATTTGTTTTTTTGTTTTATCGCATAGTTCTCTTGTGTCAACGCTATTTTCACCATTTACTTGTAAATTACAGGTGCACGTCCAACAATAAGGGGTTTCGTCTACTGGGTTAGTACAGTTAAACATTCCTAATAATAAGAATGAGATTAAGATAATTTTGATTTTTGTTTTCATAGTTTTTAAATTTATTTTGGTTTTAGGTTTAATATAATCATTGTATTTGAATCGATAAAACGTTGATTGTTAATGTTTTGTTAAAGAAATGGCTTTGTTCAAAGTAGAGTCTCACGTTAATACTGAGTATAGCTTTGATGGCAAGTGTTACTACTAATAGGGTATATATAGAATATTTAATAATTAAATTTATATTGAGTGAGCTTTAACTGTGTGAATTTCTCTTCTAACTGTGTGAGAATCTCGTTTCGAATATCCTCGACAAAGTATATACTATCGTGAACGGAAAGTGCTCCTTGATTTGAGAATTGATTTGTTATTGGAATGAATATGTCGCTTTCCTGTCTTTGTAATCTCTCACATAAAGTTGTCTTTTCATTTAGTAACATAGTGTATAATGTTGGAAATTCTTTTCTAAATATTGTTGTAAAAGGTGGTTCAGTTCCACCAAGTTTGAAAAGTAGTTTTAAGAATTCTGGTTTAGCGTGTAATTCTCTATCATTAATAAACTTTTTTACTTTAATGCTTTGATTTTTATCATAACACATATAGGATTCCTGACCAGATTCCTTCCATTTATTGAGAAACCAATTGTATATGTCATCTTCTACAACTATATTATAGAATCTATTAGCTTCATCTGTATTGTACTTAGAAAGCATATATGAAGCAAACAAGTATGGTTGAGATGACTTTAAGTCAATTGAAATAAGAGGTTTGTTATCAATAGTACAAAATGAACGTAATTCTCTCTTCATTAGATTGAAATTCGTAAATACCCTGTTACTATGATCGCCTTTTATAGAAATAATACGTTTATCATTAAGGTCTAATACATACCTGAAATAGATACGTAATTTATTTGATGATAAATTTTGTGAGTTAATCCAAGTTGTAGCTTTAATTGTATCAATTTTGAACCTATCACTTTTTAAAAGATTGTATTGAGGTAATAAGTAAAGATCAGTTGGAACTTCACGTTCTGAAATAATCTTCTCATATAGTTCATCTGATATTTCTTCTTGAACAATGATGCTTTCTTGTTCACTAAGTAAGTATTCAAAATATGGTGAATAAAAATAATTACGACAAAGTCTTTTTTCCTTGTTGTATGATGTTGAAACAAGAATGTTTTTATCAATAAGAGTTTTGAGAATTATGTCTAATCTCCATTTTCTTTTTCCACTGACTGTAGTAAGTCCATATTTTATTCGTTCCTTATTGTTATTGATGTATGGCATCTCATCATTTTTAATGTAAGCCATATTTTCTTCAAGTTTTAAGAGAAACAATAGATAATGCTCTCTTGTAGTTGTTTTATCATAACTATCTGATAAAAGTTCATCAAATAATTTGATTTGATTTTGGGTAAATGAAATTAGTTTCATTGGTCACGGTATTATTTTATTTAAATAGCAAAAGAGGTTCAAGGAAACCGTGACGAAACCTATAGAACCTCTTTTCTATTTTGAAAAATATCTTTATAATCTTATTCACGGTTTAATTATATATTCATTTAAAAATTCGACTTTGTACACTTTTACAAAAAGCAATTCCTGAGTAACGAACAACCATAACTCAGGAATTAAAAATGAAACAAATTATATCTTTTTACCTGTTGCTGAGGTATATCTTTCTATATTATATATCAATTGAAATAAATTGAACTTTATTGGCTCAATGTCAAACATTCTCGCCATTTCTAATTTCCTGTATCTTATTATGCCAAATCTCTCTTAATTTTTCACAATGTTCTTTTTCTTCTTTAGTTCGTCCACGTATAGGATGTTCTAATGCATATTCAATTGCGGTATTATGTAATTTTTTAACAAGGTTATAATTTTCGTGACTTATATAGTGTTCACCTCTTGGTCTTCCAACGTGTCTTTCTCCTTTAATGTAAGGTCTATAATTATCGTCAGGTCTAATTAAGCCTTCTAATATTTTTTGTTTCCTAAGTTCACTAAAAACAGATTTTTCATTTCGTATTCTATGATATTCACTCATATCTTCATAATAGATGTCTGTTATCATAGGTGATACTTCTACAATTTTAACATATGCTGGATGATGAGACATATTCTTTTTGAAATTGTCTATTATTTTTAAGTAACTGTATAGTCTTAGGTTCATAGTCTTGATTTATTATTTTGTTTTCTCGATGAATAATCCGTTATTACAAATATGAGCAATGAGAGTAATAGGGTAAGTGCAAGTAGTGTCATAGTTTTGATTATAATTTTATTTCAAGTAAAGCGATTTCGTGTTGTACTTGTAAGTCACGTTTTGCTTTAGCAAGATGTGCTTCTATTGCTACCTTTACATCTGCATTTAGTTTTGCAAAGTCTGCAAGTAATTCTTCTCTTCTGGTTTTCATATTTTTATATTTTTTTAGTTGTTGTAAGCTTCTGTGTCTATCTGTATCATTGCTCATTATTTCTTTATTATTCTATATACATTGATATATCTATAAATTAAAGATGCCGGCACGTCCCATTTATTCATAACCCAATTTATATTCATATCAAATTGTACCATTAGTTGTATGTCATCTAACATATCTAAAAAAGCTTTTACCTCTTCTGGAGGTGTGCAATAAGGTTTTGGTATTTTCATAGGTTTATATTTTTTTAGTTGTTTATTTTATTTATACACGATTGTTTTTCTTCAAAGGTGCAGTCGTTGTCGGTATTTCTAAAAAGAAAACCCCGAATTCTCCTACGACAAAGGAATTCAGGGTTGTTCATACTTATGAAAATTTAGTATATTGTTTACCTGTCGTAGTAGGTTTGTGTTTGCTTATTCTAATGTCTTTTTATGCTTTTGATTCGTATTAATGTTTTTCATATTTATACTTACAATTCCTACAATATCTATAGATTCGTTAAACGGAACTTTATATGTACGATACATTGTATGGTGAGGAACCTTAAATGAAATTGGAATGTAAGTAGCATCATCTGTCATATAGATGCATTCTCCTATAACTTTCATTTTGTTAGATTTGAGATAATTGATTGTTGCAATTACTCGATTGTCGTGTTTTTCTGCTTTTTTCATTGTCGTAGTTTTAGTTTAGTTTATAGATTATATGTATCAAATCTTCTATTGTTTTCAGATTGCCTGTTAAACTTGAGTTAATGTATCTAATCTATATAGTATATATTCAAAGTCAAACATCAGCAAATGTGCCGTTAGTGTAAGGTTAATTGAGAGTGAATGTAACCTTCATATCAATTGTCGGGTCGTATGTCAACATAATCACATCCTTCATAACCTTGTAGTCAGTACTGACACACGTTTCGTTATTCATCCATTTTTTCTCTACTTTAGGTTTATCAGTCTTCCATCTTTGTGCTCGTTCTCCGAGGTTGAATATTATACAATCTCTGAGACCCGAACTGCTTGGATTTTTGAAATAATTGATATAATAGATGAAGTCATATCCATTCTGTTTCTTATACTTTAACAGATTGACGAGTTTGTCTACCTGTAATATGTAATCGGGATATGTAGATTCAAAACAATTTCGAACTTTCACTTCTACAAGAACTGTCTTCTGATTAGTTAACTTAACAATTGCGTCATAAGCGATGCGCCCTTTAGTGTATTCAACACTTGCAACAGTTGGTATATGTGAAAGAAGTCTTGATGTAAGAAACCGTTCATTAATTTCAAATTCTTTCAGTTTCTCGTTCATACCCAGGATATACATTATTTTGCATATCCGAGTCGAACTCGTTCATTTTAAGTTGGTTGAAGTCTGATTCGGTATTACGCAACAGTACGTCCATATCAAAAAAGTCTTCGTGATTAGTTATAGGTTTAGTGTTGTTAAGTATTTGATAATTTGGGTTTGACTGTATCAGAACTGTAATAAGACCTTTGTCGTCTATATCAACGTCTGCATCTGCACCTGCTTGTTTCATTAGAAATATGAAATCATTAACAGAATCTAAAATTGAGGGTTTGGTTTCCATTCATTTTGGGATAATTTTAGTTGATTGTTATTAGTTTATTGTATTTATCAATGAACAAAAACCTTCACAAGTACAGTCTATGTAAGTGAATAAATAATATGTAGTAATATATTTTTTTTCCTGAGTGCTTCATAGTCACTACAGGTTTTATTTTCTTTAAATGCAAAGGGAGTCTGTTCGGACTCCCTTTCGTTGTTTATATAAAAAGAAGCGGCATTTCCCGTGTCTCGCTGCGTTCCTTGTGCTAAAAAGGAATAAAAATGTGGAATAAAAAGGGAAATGCCGCAACTCAAATATCGTAAATATTTTAATTCCAAGCAAATAAATTTAAGAATTTGTTAATGCTTTGATTATCAGCGTTATGTATAATGAGTATAAATTACATAACTGCTGTAAAATAGTGTGTATCTGATTGTTATCGAATCGGTGTTGTTTGTTAGATTTACATAACATTAATTTTAATTATTCATTTAAATCTTAAAACAATGAAAACAAAAACATCAACAACCAGACAGTTCACTTCAGTAAATGATTGGATTAAATCAAACCCAAGTGAAGAAGAAACAAAGAAAGTTTTAGAACTGATTAACAAAACAGGTAAAAGAGAACTTAAACAACTTCTTTGGGAAAAACGTAAAGAACTTAACAAATTAACAAAGTTTGCAGATCAACTAAAGGAATGGGGGTTTAAAATATCAGATGACACAGCTGCAAAGGATATAGCAGAGAGAATCAAGACTGTTATCAATGAGATACAGGAACTTCAAACAGAAATCGGTCCGGTAATCAAACGGATCAAGAAAGTAGAAGAAATTGAAGAAGAATTCAATGTTGAAGAAAACGCCAAAGGTGTAAAACAAGGTCCAAATGACAAATCTGTTAAAGGACCAAAAGAAACTAAAGAATAATCAAACATCCATAAAAACCCGGTCTAACACACCGGGTTTTTTGTTCACATAAACTTATAACATTATGAAACATTATAAAACACTTACAGAATGGCTTCTAAGTAACCCATCAGAGGTTGAAAAAAAGAAGTTAATTAACCTTATTAATAAAGGTATTACTAATCCTACAAGGAAAGAGATTTATGAATTAGAAAGGTATTACCGTAAACTATCTGTCGGAGAAAATTATATGAAGAAACTTGGTTACTCACCAATCAAAGAAACACAAGATAGAATGAAAGAAGTGAAAGTTCAAATTAATAAGTTATCAGAAGGTCTTCCTGCTCCATTACAAAGTGCTAAGAAGAATGAAGTGGATGAAACCAAGTAGATACTAAAGGACTTGGTTTAGAGGGCTGGAAACGGCCCTCTTTTTATTTTAACAGCATTTTAACAGCCTAAAATTTGGTAGTCTCGATTTATTTACGTATATTCATAATACAAAATTGAAATATTAGAAAATAAAAAAATTAGGGCGAAAGCTTAAGGATAAAACTATGTCTATTATTAACTAAAAACAATTAAAATTATGAAAAACTATTTAGAAGAATTAGAAGAACAAAGAATTGCATTTGAAAAAACTTTTTGGAATATTGACCTTAATACAATACCTAAAGGAGAAGATAGAGATAGAGGGAGAGAAGACGTAGTAACATCAAAATCTTATTTTAATGTAAAAGAATTAATATTTGATTTATGTAGAGATATAGAAGAACTGAGTGAAGATAATATTGAGGAGCGTATTTTTGATATTATAATAGCAAGTTATAAATATGAAAGTCAACGTAGAAGATACTCTGCTAAAAATCTTAAAAGGTTTTAGAACAATAAAGGGACTTTATATAAAGTCCCTTTGTTTTTTAACAAACTTTTAATAGATTTGCTATATGCCTGCAAAAGGAAGTCATTTTAAAAGCGAAGAATCAAAAAGGAAAATAAGCGAAAAACTTAAAGGTAAACCTCCGTGGAATAAAGGCAAAAAGGGTACTGGTGGGTGGAGAAACAAAAAAGGTTCGATTCCTTGGAATAAAGATGAAACTAAAAAAACAAACAGTAAGTTAAAGAAAATGTCTGATAGGCAGCAAGCCAATGTAACATACAAACTTGGTAAAAAGGGAAATAAATTATCAGACAAAGAAATTGTACAGTTATACGTACTTGGACAGGCAAGAATGCTATTCTTAATATCTAATGATAAAAATGCTAAACGACCAGAGGGAATTTATTCATACGGTGAAATTTCACAAATGTTTGGTATATCAATAGCTACTATAAAAAAAATTGCACGTAATGAGAGAAGAAATATAGTAACAAAAGATATAAAATTATGAGTTGCATAAACTCCTTTTTCTTTTTATATTGCATAAAACTCTGAAAATATGGAAAATGATGTTGCTAAAAAGATTGCTGGTGATTTTGAAGTAGAAATTATATCTAACATCAATAATCCAGCATTCTTTGCCGAAGTTTTGAAACATAAGAATGATAAACTTGAAGAACGAGTTCACCTAGCATTTTGGACTAAAGTTGAACCTAATGATGCGGTTGCAAAATCTGCTTGTTACTATAAATTAGAAGGTAGTTATATAGGTGCTTTTCAAAGAATTCATCAAATACTTTTGGATAAATTTCTTGAAATGTATGGTAAAATAGCCCGGGGAGAAGAAGGTCCAATAAATCGAATTGATGTATTGCATTATCTGCTTAATAAGTATGATTATGAAAAAGGGGCTTTTTGAGACCCTTTTTTTATTTTATATAGTATCCTTTATCTTTTAGATTTCGATTTAACCTGAATCACCTGTGTTATCAAAGATTGAAAATGTGTTAAGATCCTAACTTTCCTAAAACAGTGTTGGATGGTCATCAGTTCTTAACTTCCACCTATCGTCCCCAATATGTACTGCTATATTTTCAAGTACACTAAGAATAGTTTGGTGCGCTGGTGTTGTACCGTTCTTTAATAAAGGCATAATATAGAGTATGATCTCATCAAAGTGTGGATTATATTTTTCTCGATCCTTTCTTCTCAAATAACTAATTAAATAGTAATTGATTCTAAGTTTAATGTCAATATGTGTCGTAAACTTACTATCCTTTTTAATAGTGTATAATTCTGTTTCTTCATTATAATCAAAGCACTCCATTAATAACGGAGTTAAATCTGAGTACTCTTTTTTAAGCAAATCAAGAAATCCAAGTTCGAGACCTTTAATAATTAATTCATCATTAATTTGTTCAAGACTTGCACCTGTGTTTTTTGCAATTATACCTTCTATTGTCTGAATAATAATCTGAGTAATATCCATACCCAAATTAGCTTTCATAATAGATTTGGGATTTCGCACCTTTCTGAAATTAATTATAAGTTGACCTGATAACACAGTAAATGGGTGTTGTCTTTTCTTGAAACTTGTTTGTCCGTTCTTTTGAGGAACAGCTCCTACATATTCAAATCCACAACTTTCAGCTGTTTCAATTATTAAATGCCAGAATTCAGGATCTTTATGCGCAAATACGAAGGACATCCACCGGTCATATTTTAAAACTCGATACATCTCTTTAATGCTTTGGGCAATAAGTAAATTGTAACTAGATTTTGATTTATTGTGTTCACCACCTTCAATAGCTTCTTGTTGATAATCATCTGGCGTGACTTCAAGATCGAGCCAAGATGTCCACATAACTGATAAATCTAAATATTGAATCTTATTACCGTATGGAGGGTCAGTATAGATGTAATCAATACTTTCTTTAGGAATCCAATTTAAATTAGTGGCTGTATCTTTAAGTATTGTAATATCATTGATAGTTTTTTCATTAATAAAAAATGACATTTCCCTTTTTGCTGCAAGAACTTTTTGATAACGAAGTCCAAAATACTTCATTACATCAACATCCATCGGTTTGGGGGCAATTCTGTATCTATAGTAAAGGAAAGGGGCAGCATTACCTTGACCATCTTTTGTGGCAATTTCTGATGTGTGATAAGTTAAGTTTACTTTAGTTAATAAACCAGAAAACATTAACAGTAAAGTATTCCTAATATTATCATTTTTCTCTTTCTTAATAATCGACTTCAGCAAACCCATCTGGGCCAATTGTTTGTCACTGAAAAGTTGTTCTACAGTTTCAACATCAGATGCCTTAGGTAATTTAAATCCTTTAGGATAAGGATATTTTAACAACGCTTTTTGAATTTCGTCACCTATTTTAGGTTCTTTTCTTATGTACTCGACTTTAACTCTATCAAATGCTTCAGCAAAATCATTTATTACTACAGGCGCAATTAACGATTTAACAATAAATATTGCCAAGGGATTTATATCAATGCTAATACCTTTTCTATTACACATCAACGCTTCAATTGCAGTTACTCCGCTACCACCAAATGGGTCAAGAACTAAATCATCCGGTTTAGTATACGTTTTAATATACTCTGATACTACATTCCAACTTTGCTTTGTAAAATATCCGTGTATGCCAAAGTGTCTTTTTGTTGTTCTTTTCTTGACCGGGATATCTTCAAGAAGGGGTCTATTTAAATAATCAAATTGCCCTGTAGGTTTCTTTATGGCAGCGGTATTGTCATATGTAATATTTTTACCTATTTGAAAACTATCTGGAGACAAAAATGTTTTGAGCCTTTCAATATGGTAATCAATTTCGACAAAATTGAATATAAATACAGGTTCATCAGGTGATTGAGTGCGATATAAAGCAAAGACGACACCGTTACAAAGTGCAAAATAGGTACTTCTTATCTCTTTATGGTAAGCGTAACAATAAACCTGCTCTATGTTATCTTGGCTTGTAACACTTTCATTAGGTGATTTAGCATCTAAAACCCAGGCGTAACTGTTTTCAACTTTTAAACAGTAGTCGGGAATATACTTAATTGGAATCTTTTTATTACTACCAAGCTTTAAAATAGGGTCTTTTAATGTTTTACTCCTATCAATGTTTTCTTCTTTATAACCAAGTTCTTTTAATAATGGAATAATAATAACTTCTCTTACACTGTCTTCTTTAAAATTTGGTTGGTCTTGAATAGTAGAAAAATTAACACTTGGGAATAATTTATCTTTTATGGATTCTGCCATTACTTAATCTTTATTGACTTTCCCAAATGTACAATTTTTTAGTAACTTTGGTTATTAATATTATATTTATGGAATTAAATGAATTTGTAAATAAGTCACTTAGAGCAATTATTGACGGTGTTGCTGAAGCTCAATCCTATGCAAAAGAAAAAGGTGCCAAAATAAATCCTACATATCTTAATTCCGAAAAAGCTAAATATTGGAGTCCTGATGGGCCTTTTGGCCAAGATATAGAATTTGATGTAGCTGTTATGGCGAATGAATCTACCGAAGGTAAAATTAATGCTGGTATTAGTGTCTGGGGTATAGGTGCAGGAGGAGAAAAAAGTAAGGAATTTGCAAGTTCAACTAGTAGTAGAATCAAATTTTCAATTATTGTTGTATTACCTCCACAAACTTAAAAATATTTGAATATGGAACCTTATACTATTAATGATTTCAAAGTAGGTGATAAAGTGTATCTTAATTCTGATTTTAGTCAAGCAATGTCAATAATAAGTATTGATGTTAAGGATGAAAAGATTAAGTGTTACTGGAGAGATAAGAATAAAAAAGCAGTTAATGAAGTGTTTCCACCTGATGTCTTATGTAAAGAAGATGATAGACCTCAAATTCAGATGACTCGTATCAGTCAAAGACTTTAATATCTTTTATCAATTGAAAGATGTCCCATTATATAAGTTAACTTATCACTTGTATAAGCGATATCTGATATACTACTTAGGCATAACTTGAGAGGACTTGTATTTCCAAAGGCATATATTTCTATATACATCAATTTATCATCATTCCTGAGTGCTGGTAGATGCTTCTGCACCATATTTTTCATTTCAGTATAACTTAACTTTGTAAAATCAATATTGGTTTGATTCACTTTTGAAACTGTGATCTTATCGACATACTTAAGAATGAATTCCCTTTTAATATTAAAATCAGTTTCAGTTAATAATGAAGTTAAAGTTCCGGCAAGATTCAGGTCTGAAAAAGTTTCTATCTCTTTATTTATAGCACTTATACTTCCTTGATGTTTAAGTATTTCAGACTTTATTTTTCTCTGGTCAGTATTAAATTCAGGTTCACTAATAAAACCATCTTTGAATAAAGTGACTAATCTCTTTTTCTTCTGTTCTTCCTTTTCAATCAGTCCATCATAAAATGTGATTTGAGATTTCTTTTCTTCAACCTTAAAAGTTTTTGCTCTATCCTTATATACTTTTAACATTACATCTTTATGTCGGAACAAAAGATCATATACTTTTTCATCTAAGAATTTTGATCTGATCTGACCGTTCTTACATTTAATCCCCTTGTCTTTCCTACCATAGCAAGAATAATAGGATGCCAGATAAGTTTTATATTGTCTGCTTTCTGTTTTGTACATTAATCCACATTCTCCACAAAATACTTTACTCTTAAAAAGATATTCATATTTTGTAGCATTTACATAACCTACGTGAGATTTGAAGTTTTCCTGAACTTTATTCCATAATTCTTCATTTACAATTTGAGGAATATTTATGACTGTATGTTCTCTATAAGTTCTTTCACCTTTATATAATGTGGATTTTAAGATTTTCCTAAGTGTATTTTGTCTCCAAAGTATTTCAATTTCTTTACCACCTTTTACCGTTCTTTTTCTACCTCTTAAAGCATTTCTTGTTTGAATGCCCAGACTATTTAATTTATTAGCAATTTCTCCGGTTCCAGTACCCTTTGAATATTGGTCATAAATCATATTTACAATCTTTGCTTCTTCCTCATTAATTGTGATGTATCCTTTATCATCTGCACTAAATCCATAAGGCATTATTGCAAATCCAATTCTCTTTCCTTTTTCTGCTGCTGAAGTCCTACCCCTAATGCTTCTACTGACAATAGTATTCCTTTCCATTTCAGCAATTGATGATAGGAGAGTTAAAAGAAGTTTTGATGTAGGTTCGTCAGAAAGGGTAGTGATATTTTCCTTTTTGAAGAATATATCAATTCCGTTTTGTTTAAAAAACTCAATTTCATTAAGTGTATGTAGTGTATTTCTTCCGAATCTTGATAATTCCCAACATAGGATATTCTTAACATTATTTTTAAGAACATATTCCTTCATATTGTCATATTCTGTTCTTTCAACCGATAGGTCATACCCAGATGCTTTTTCACCAAAGACTTCCACAACTTTTACATTGGAAAGTTTTGCATACTTTTGAAGGTCATCAAATTGTGACTGATAAGATTGTTCCTGGGTGGAAACTCTGGAGTAAATAACTGCTGTTTTCATTGTGCAAATATTTGATTTATAGTGTAAATATAAACCAAAGACTTGACAAGTAAAAACAAAATCATACTATTATTATGTTATGTCCGCCGGCAGCAGCAACCTCCAATGCACGTTTAACATTCTCCTGTCCGCGCACATCTGAAAAGTCAACATCGTATTTGTTCGCCTCACTGGCAAAAATCTCCAACAAATCTACAGTTACAGGTTTAAATTCCTTTGTTTTGTTGAAGAAAGCTACAACGTCTCCTAAATTTTCCATTCCGTACACATTTAGTCCTTCAACAACTGCGGCCTCCTTAACATTTTTCATCGGAACTATTACCCCTTTAAATCCTTCATCTCTTGCTTTAAGTGCAATTGGAAGAACTCCTTTTACGGGTTGAAGTGTACCGTCAAGAGACAGTTCTCCCATTAAGATGAATGATTCTATCTCATCCTTTAGCACCTTTTCATCAGCAGCCAGGATACCAAGAGCCAGAGGGAGATCGTATGAAGAACCTTCTTTCCTGATATCAGCCGGAGCCATATTGATAACAACCTGTTTGCCCGGCCAATGATAATCGAGTGCCCGGAGTGCAGATGCAATTCTATGCTGGCTCTCCTTGACTGCACTATCAGGTAAGCCTACGAGAAAAAACTGTACCCCGCGTGATACATTAACTTCAATTGTTACTGTTACAGCATCTATACCGTTGACGGCACTGGCGAATGTTCTTACTAACATAGTGATAAGTTTTTAGCACGAAACGAAACACGGTAACAAATATAAAAATAATTAAGACAAAAGACAAAAGTCACAAGACAAAAGTGAAAATAAGCGTAAAGCGTAAAGAGGAAGAAAAGACAAAAGTTTGAAAATAAGACAAAAGACAAAAGTCACAAGACAAAAGTGAATAAGCGTTGAGCGTAAAGTGTATATAGGAAGAAAAGACAAGAGCTGAGGAAGGATGATATGAAGTCAAGAATTTAAAATGAGTGTTGGTAATCAATAATAAAATCAGATATACATCGCGAAAGTGAGGGAGATTCGTTGTCGATCGGTAGATGAATTACTAATGACAACATCTTTTCAAAGTTCTGCTAAGGGAGACACAGATCCCTCATCCATTCACTCTGTTTCTGCCAGTTTTTAGGATATTGCAGGATGAATGGATTCGGGATGACATATTGTTTTGGTTCATAGGGAGGAAGGAAGAAACGGCGGTTTGCTTTTAAAAATCGGGACTTTGAATTTCCCCAGGGCAAACCGCCGTTTCTTCCTTCCTCATAACTCGCCCCAAAAATGCTGTCATCCTGAACTCATCCTTCCCGATAATTACTCAAAATCCCAGGATAAGGGAAGGATGAGTGAAGGATCTCCTACTCTGGTTGGTAATTTTATAGATCATCACCGCCAGCTTGAGTACAAATAGCTATTAGTGTATGAGTTGCAGAGAGTTGTCATTAGTAGAAATGTAGCGATTGTAAATTAACTAATTAAAAAGGAATATGGGGAGCGAAATGAGGAACCGAGTCCCGCTCTCGCGGGACGAGCTCGCCGACTATGTCGGTCGAAGGCCGAAGGTAATCCCTGGGATCGTTAACCTTCAGGGCGTCCTCTCACACGAAAGGAGATCCCTCACTCATCCACCTATCGCCCCAGAAATTGTGACAACTTGCCGGGTGGATTCATTCGGGATGACACTGTTTTTTTGAGAGGGAGGGAGGAAGAAGCGGCGATTCGTTCTGAATATTTTAATATTTTCAACTACCAAATCGAATCGCCGCTTCTTCCTCCCCGTGTCCCAACCAGAAAGTGTCATTCCGAATGAAGCAACTGTAAATCAACTAATTAAAAAGGAATATGGGGAGCGAAATGAGGAATCTCCTCTTTTATAAATGCTTTTATCTATTTCAAAGCGGCAGCGCCGCGTAATATTTGTAGCAATGTATCTGTAAAAGATTACAATAGGTGCAGAGCACCGCAATATGATGATCTGTCTGCAATAAAATATGTCCTGCCTGTTTTAGAATCGGTCGCAAAATGCGACCAGTTAATCCTTCTCTTCCCCGGAAAGTTGCAATATGAAATTTATAATTTAAATATTCCGGTGCGCTGCACCTTAGAATTTCTGAACATATTCTTAGCTACAAATATCATGGTGCTCTGCACCAAACTAACGGTGATAGCCAGTCACCGTTGTGCATATGTTGCGCCTGCGGCAGGCACAATGGGGCATAGCTGTTGTTGTGGTGTTGTATGTTTTATTGCAATGTCAGGGCCAAATGTTTGCCTAGTCCTTCCTCAAGAATTTTATAAAGTGTCGATATTTGGATATCAATCTTACCATTCTCAACCCTTGAGATATAGCTCTTTTTAGTCCCGGTCCTTTTGGCTAAATCATCCTGTGTAAGGTGAGCTTCCTTACGTGCTTCTTTAATCATCTCTCCAATTATGAATGACTTAGCTTTTATTTCAAAATTGTCTCGAGCTTTAGTTCCAAGCTTGCCATATTTAATGTCTAAAAGTTCGTCAAAAGTCCTTGCATCTCTAATCGTTTTCATAATATCACCCCTTCTTTTGTTTAAAATACTCAGCTTTTAATCGCAATCCACGTTCAATCTCTTTCCTGGGAGTCTTGTCACTCTTTTTTTGAAATCCATTTAGTAAAATAGTTTTGAAAGAATATAATCTCTCTGGTCATGATGCAAAGTTAACATACTTGTAAACAATCGCCAAGATATTTTATTTTTTTTTTCCTGACAGGTCAGCTGAAATGTGTCCAAAAACATATGCACCACAACTCCACGCTATCTACTAAACCGGCACTTATTTTCGAAATAAGTATATATTGTGTCAGTTTGATATCAACTGAATACCATCATATTCTATAAATGCTTTTATCTATTTCAAAGCGGCAGCGCCGCATAATATTTGTAGCAATGCATCTGGAATAGAATACAACAGGTGCAGAGCACCGCAATATTAAATTACAATCATCAAAATCATTAATGAATTCAAACAAGTTGACTGGGCCATTTGACGAGTTGGAAGTGGGTGTTTGGGGGCGATGCAGTTTCGATATACAAAAAATTCAAAACACTTTGTAAACATTACCCATCATAATCCGGAAAATTTAAAATGGGACGAAACCATTTTTGCAACACGGGTGAGGGGTTTATACAGGTTGAAGGGTAATAATAATGCCAGAAAACAACAGCAAACTAGTAACCAGACAATAAAAAACCCCGTACCGTTTCCGGTCGGGGTTTTTTATTTCAGTAATTTTTGATGTATCACTTTCAAAATAGTAAACGGCAGAATCATTTACTTTTGATGATTTCCCTTTATCTATTTTAATTTGTCCTGCTCCCATGACTAAACTCCGGTTTATTTTGTTCTAGATATTTTTTATTAAAATATGACGTTTCCGCAAAATATTGATTTCTTTAGCTCTTAAAATTGCAACTATCTGTATTATAATCACATAAAGTGTTTTACCTCGTAATATACAATAATTATTAACATTTCCAAATATATTATTTTTCGCAAAAAGCAATTAAATCTGCTTTTTTAGTATTTAATATTGAGGATGTTACGATGTTTTGCGCCTAATTATTAATTAAAATACTTTTGATCATAACTTTAATATTTTGTTGAAAAGTGACATGGTTTTAAACTTGCATAAAGTATATAGCGGCAGTAATTTAGCAATGTAGACTTAAAGAAAAACGTCTTAGTTCTTAAAATAAAAATGGGATGCTTGACATCCCAGATTAAAAGGTTCATTGTGGTGATTTTACTTTGTTCTTAATTAGAAACTCGGAAGTCCTTCCAAAAGATTTCCGAAATTAACGACAAGTAATTAAGACAGGGTCCAAACCTGTTTGCTTTTTGGAGGGAGAGTAGCTTCTCCCTCTTTTTTTTACAATATCAAAGATAAACCCTGCATTAATAATACGCAAATGCGTAAAGGTATAATGTTAACAAATAGGCAAGTTTATTAACAATTTCATATAGAAGAATTATAATATACTTCAAATAAAAACCCGACTACAAGTGAATGTAATCGGGTCAATTATGTATCTTAGCATTAACTAACTTCATGTTTTTAGAAATAGTAATATGACTACAATTGAATTATTTAACTCCTTGACAGAAGGCCAAAAATTAGAATTTGAAAAGGATACAAAGGATTTTATTGAGAAAATGGCCAAATCAGGAAACATTCATTTTGATAAATTGCATGAGGTCAATTCAAACATGAGGCTTGGACATGAAGTATTCCTCAATGTGACTTTTCATTTTGTTGCCAATGAGGAAGGAAAAATTTCTGGAATAATTTCCAATATTCATAAGTTTAATAATCTAGATGAGTACTTAGATTCCATCATCGAGGCTAATAGAATTAATGATTCTGAATGGACTTCGTTGAAATGACAATAAAAAACCCCAAACCAGTTAAGGAAAGGGGCTTCAGTTTTACGGATCGGTAACTTTTACGGATCGGTAATATTTACCGATTTACTTCATCAATTCATCAATTTCACTTTTATATTGGTTTATCAGGGATTGCTTACCAAATTTCGAAAGAATATTTTAATTATCAAAAATATACTTGACTCGTATAGTAGTTATATCGTATCTTTAACAATATTAATTCCTTTCTCATTTTATTGTCTTTCCATAGAATAAATCTGAGACAAATCCTTTGTTTGAAAAATTTAATATTAATTCTTATGAAAACAATTATCAACTCTTCGAAAAGAACAAATCATGATTGGTTTAAAGTACCAATGGCATTACTTGCATGCCTATTGTTTCTGATTTCTCCTTCTTGTCAGTTAGGAAAAAACTAAATTTAGTTTCTAAACCTATCATCCTAACACCTACATCAGTATTGGAGATAACGCTAACTGGTCATAAAAGTAGTTATATTGAATTATTGATTGAAGGTACTCTTAAAAGTAATATAGTTGCAGACGTTGAGGGGAATGTTTATAAAACAGTTACTATTGGTACTCAGACATGGATGGCTGAAAACCTAAAAACTACAAAATATAATAATGGTGATTTAATAGGAACAACCGATCCACCAACATTAGATATTCAAACTGAAGATAATCCTAAATATCAATGGGCATATAACGGTGATGAGAGTTACGTAAATACTTACGGGCGATTATATACTTGGTACGCTGTAACTGACAGCCGAGGTGTCTGCCCTACTGGATGGCACGTACCAACGGATACAGAGTGGACGACACTCGAAAACTATTTGATTGCTAATGGTTATAATTATGATGGTACAACCACTGCTAACAAAATTGCAAAGTCATTAGCATCTATTGACGGATGGATTTCTTCAGCAGCCGATGGAGCTTCTGGTAATATCGATTATCCAGCCAAAAGAAATGTGACTGGCTTTACAGCTCGTCCGGGTAGCTACCGTAGCATCAGTGGTTTATTCGGTATCATTGGCCAATTCGGTTACTGGTGGTGTTCTGATGAGTATTCGATTATTACACAAGCCTACAGCCGGAACATGTACTTCAATTCCTACTGGGTTACAAGAGACAACAGCAATAAGGTGAATGGTTTCTCTGTTCGATGTATAAAGGATTAATTAATCCTAATAACTAAATAAGACTAGCCTTCAGAAATCAGCTCCGGGGGCTTAGTTCTTAAATAAAACTCGATTGTCTAAGATTTGTAGAAAAACGGCATTCCCCGATTTATAAATGTCTCGCTGCGTACCTTCGTGCTAAAGGTTTGGAAATGCCGCAAATCAAATGTCGGAAGAAAATGTTAACTTTCCTAAGAAAATATACATATTAAATTCAATTAGATGAAAAAACTAATTCCATTCGTAATACTTTTTTTTGTAAGTAATATTCTATGCTCACAAGTTGTTCCTGGTGGTGAAAAATACATGGATAAGTACAATATAAATTTCATTGTTATTGATGATAGAACATTCAATATAGCTGACACATTGATGTTTAATAAAGGTTCTGGGTTAAATGGTGCCTTTGTGTCAACAAAACTTGCTCCAATGTTAATGGGTTTGGAAATAATTCATTTGGATGCACAATATGCCGGTTATAGATTTATTATTTCAAAAATCAGAAATATTAAAGCTGGATTAAACGAAAGTATTACCATTGTATTTATGTTACCAAAAAATCAAAAGCAATTAGATAATCCAACAGCTGATATGAAAGGAACTCCAGTTTGGGTTGATCTTAAACTGGCTCTCCAAACTAACGAAATAATAAAATAGAACAGTATATAACATTATAATGTTATGTCCACCGGCCACGGAGCAACCATAAGTGCACTTTTGATATTTCCTGTCCGCGGACATCTGAGAAATCAACATCATATTTGGTTGCCTCCAGGAGGATGATAACAGAAAAAGCAGAGGACATGGGAGGGTTGAGGTTAAGGTTAAGGTTAAGGTTAAGGTTTAGTGAGTATTCCCAAACTTTCATTTCTTTCCTTTTGTTCCCGCTAAGGCGGGATTTCGAAACTTCGTTTCTCAACTTTCTACTTTTGTCTTTTGTCTTAATTCTCTCTTGAATCCTAAATAAAATCCCGGAAAGCTTCTGAACTTACCGGGATTTCTAAATCATTAAAATAATGAATCAATTATTACGTAAGAATCTGTTTTGCATACTGAACGCAGGTTTTAACCTCTTTTGAAGCATTTGACCAGGGTTTGACATCATATTCAAGCTCAATATCGCAATTGATGGGCCATTTATTCTTTTTAATCAGTAGAAGGACATCAGCAAGTGGCATCTCTCCCTGTCCCCAGACCTGGTTCATGTTAGCCGGATCGGTTTTTGGACCGGTCTTGTCCTTGATATGAATACTGATAATACGATCGTGGTACTTTTCTATGATCGTATTAGGATGTATCCCTGTTGATCCGAAGAAATGCCCTGCATCGAAATTTATCATTACTGCAGGAGATACAGCAAGGAACGGATCGTAACTGAAACCCGGTGTCGCAAACTGCATGTGTTGGTGGAATATGGCATACAGCCCATGTTTAGCTGCAAAAGGAGCAAGTCTCTTAACTGCAGCTTCACCAATTTCCTCGGTCACGCCTTTTGCCCCCAAAGCTTTAGCAGCTTTAAAAGCATAATCAATCTCTTCATCTGACCATTTTGATGGTGAAAATTTAACAATATGAATTTTTATGCCTGCATTATCGAACATCTTTTTTACCTCTTCGTACTTTGACATAGGTAATGCTAAGCGCCATGCTTTGCGATCCTGTGGATTCTTCGGAGCACCAAGAAAGTCTTCCACATCATTACTCATAAGTTCAACCGAGCTGATTCCTGCTTCTTTACAATATTTAATTACATTATCTACTCCACCCGGCATGCTTCGCCAGCTGTAGGTAATAGCGCCTATCTGAACTCCACCAAAGTTCGAACCGGATGCTGAAACGGCTGCTTTCTTTTCTCCCTGAAAGCTCTTGGATGATAAGCTAAGCGGAACCATCGAAAAAGCTGCAAGTGTTGCGGTACTTCCCAAAAACTTGCGTCTCGAGAATTGTCTTTTTGAATTTTCTTTGTCTTCCATATTACTGGTTTTAAGTATTTATAAGGTTAAAATCCTGAATATTTAAAGATCATAAAGTTACATTAATCCTGATTTCATTCCTAGTAATCATGTGGACAAAAAAAGAGAGGCTGTATCAAAAGTCCTTTGTGACCTTTGTGAAACACTTTGAGTACATTTGTGGTAAAAACTAAATAATTGAACCACAAAGGATCACAAGGTGAATAAAAAAGTAACACAAAGGGAAAACAAACCCATTGAATCCTTTTGAGACAGCCTCAATAAACTAACCAACCTAACAAAACTTTATATTGCTGTTCCTCCCCTCTCACCGGTTCGGATCCTTATACAGTCTTCAAGAGGGGTAATAAATATTTTCCCGTCACCAACCGATCCTGCACCATTAGTCCGGGCAGCCTTCAGAATCGCATTAACAGTAATGTCAACAAAAGCATCGTTGACACCTATTTCAATTCTTATCTTGGGGATAAGGTCAGGTATAATTATCTGCCCGCGGTACATCTCTTCTATCCGCTGCTGACCATGGCCTGAAACACGACTTACTGTGATTCTTTTAATATCGGCTTCAATCAAAGCTTCCCGCACTTTATCAAGCTGAACTTCTCTTATAATTGCTGTTATTAATTTCATTGTCTGATATTTAAGTAGTATTGAAATTAACTCGGATTTAACATTCCATAACCTCTTTCACCATGATATGATCTGTCAAGTCCCGCCATTTCTTCATCTTCTGATGATTTGAACTTGATGAATTTATTCAGTACGAATATTAAAATAAAGGTCATTACTCCGGCATAAACAATCGCAATACCAACAGCAAGAGCCTGTATTCCAAGCTGATTCCATACTGTCCATGACCCACCTGCTTTAGCTACAGCATCTGCCATCCATGCCGGACGGATAAAGAAGACCAGAAGCAAAGCTCCGGTAATCCCGCCAACTCCATGGATACCAAACGCATCGAGACTATCATCGTATCCCATTTTGTTTTTAAGCATAATAGCCATATAACAGATTAAGGAAGCAATTATCCCCAGAGCCATTGCTCCATAAGGTTGCACAACTCCTGCAGCCGGTGTAACAGCGACCAATCCAGCCAAAATACCGCTGGCAAAACCAAGAGCTGTAGCTTTTCCCTGGTGAGTACTTTCAATAATTATCCAGGACAATGCTCCGGATGCTGCAGCGACCTGAGTGGCAACCAAAGCTTGTGCTGTACTTAATCCGGAGGATACACTGCTTCCGGCATTGAATCCGAACCATCCAACCCATAGCAAGCCTGCACCAAGCATTGTAATTACCATGTTATTAGGACGAATTACCTGGTAAGGATATCCACGACGGGCTCCCAGGTATAATGCTGCTACCAGACCGCTAATCCCAGCTGAAATATGCACTACCGTTCCTCCGGCAAAATCGATTGCCCCTTTTGCTCCCAGCTTAAAAAGAAACCCATCGGAAGCCCATACCCAGTGGCACAGCGGATTATAAACAAGAAGGCTCCAGAGAGCTATAAAAAAACAATACGCTTTAAAAGAAACTCTTTCAGCAAATGCACCTGCTATGAGCGCCGGGGTGATTATTGCAAATTTTCCCTGGAACATTGAAAAAACGTACTCAGGAATACCGGCATCCATAACTTTAGTGTCAATCCCCTTCAGGAAAAAATAATCGGAGTTCCATCCGAACCATCCTCCGAACGTATTTCCTCCGAAACACATGCTATAACCAACTATTACCCATAAAACACTTATGATCCCCATTGCAACATAGCTGTGCATAATAGTGCCCAGCACGTTTTTTGAACGTACCAATCCACCGTAGAACATTGCGAGTCCGGGAATCATTAATAAAACAAGAGCCGTAGATGTAAGCATCCAGGCTGTTGCCCCGGTATCAATCGGGGTGCCGTTTGAAGCATATAACCCTGTGAAGCTGAAAAACAGAACCATCATCAAAAACAGGGATCTTTTCGATCGTTTCGTCATTAGTAATAATTTTGAAATCATGAAAAACACTTTTCACGACAAAACTATACTTTTTTAGGGGCACAACAAAATATTTTAGTGATATTTTAACATATTGCCCCTGTTTTTTAGACGTATTTGTTCTATTTTATGATTATTTTTAAATTGCACCCCAGTTTTAAAGAGTTAATAGCCTTTAATTCTTCCCTCCAAAAAAATCAGTTGGTACAACAGATAATACCTATAAAAAAAGAATAGCCAGCCTTCCACTTTAAAGAAGTCAACTGCATAAAGTGTTTCTTCCTGGATCTCTTTTAATCTACGAAATCCCATTTTCTGTTTTACCCTGCGATATGCCTCAGGAAAAGTAAGTCCCTGTTGCATTTCGTACTCCACATCGCAACAAACGTGATCAATCAGGTCATCAGTTAGCTCCTCCACCCTCCGGGTTATTTCATAGCCATACATGCGGCCATTCTCCTCCAATAGTTTCAGAACTATTGTCTTTAAAGATCCTGTGATAAGGTCAGATTGTATCATATTATAATATATAAGATGTTTATATATTGCAAATACAAAATATTAATTTTTACAAATACAAATATTTTGTGAAATATTTTATTGAAAATGATTTTTAAATTTATTACGATATTGGAATATGGTTTTGTGTAGGGAACGGTCGCGACCGTTCCCTACAATTAAAACGCGACCGTTCCCTGCAATTGAAATATGTAAATAATTATAATATTCAATTAAACGGGTATCCGGATAGGAACGGCATTTGGATAGGAACGGCATTTGGATGGGAACGGAATTTGGATTGGAACGGAATTTGGATGGGAACGGAATTTGGGGGGAACGGAATTTGGATAGGAACGGCATTTGGATGGGAACGGCATTGGATGGGAACGGAATTTGGATGGGAACGGTCACGACCGTTCCCTACACAAATACCATCATTTATTAAATGTATCAGAATCCCATTTTTCTGGGTTTGTTTCAATATAATTTTTGATCCTGTTCAGGGAACTACGATTTCTAATTATGTGATCATGATATGATTTTTGCCATTTGAATGAGGCATCCCCTGACAGATGGATCCGTTTGGATACAGTAGTTTTGTATGCACCAATCAATTCAGGTATTGGTTTTATTTTGTGAACAGATTGGTATCGGTCATCTGTTTGCAGGGAATCGTCGTTCCCTACAATTAAACCGCGTCCGTTCCCTACAATATTAAAACCATACAAATCATTATAATAATTGACATCGATGAAAATTATCCCATGAATATGATTTGGCATTATTACGAATGAAATTAATTGAATGTACGGATATTGGCCAGCTAACCAATTCCATTGTTCCTGGGCAATTATTCCGTTTGCTGACAATCGCATTGATTTATTCTCAATTTTACCGAACGAATGAATGCGATTATCGACACACATTGTGACAAAATAATATCTGTTTGAAGAATAATCAAAGCCGGACAATCTGTTCAGTTTCCGATCATGCATAGTTTGGAAGCAATTTTTATTCAGTGGTCAGCGAGACCTTCTCTGGTTAAAATTAAACATATTAACCTTTTTCTGCAAAATAATTTTGAAATTATTTGTCCATCTAAAAAATCTGTTATACTTTTGACCAGTAGGTTAAACTCAATGGTTAATCCGTTTAGTTAAACCAAAAAGTTAAAAACTATGGCTGAAAACGATAAACAAACAGAAGAGAAAATCTTCGAAGCAGCAACAGATGTCTTTCTTGATAAAGGTATGGATGGCTCCCGTATGCAGGATATTGCTAATCATGCAGGTATAAATAAAGCACTGTTACATTATTACTACCGCACAAAAGATCAGCTTTTTGATGCTGTTTTTCAGATGATTGCAAGAAAAATGCTTAAAAAATTCGCGCCCGTATTTGATGAAAACCTAACCCTGGAAGATAAAATCAGGTTCTTCTTTAAAGAGCATATTACATTTCTCCAGGAAAATCCAAGACTCCCTGCCTTTGTCCTTAATGAGATCAACCGTAACCCGGAAAGGATAAAGAAGCTATTGAAAAATGTTGATGTCGAAAGTTTGTGGAAGAAGCTTTATGAACAACACAAAGCAGAGTTAGATAAATATAATGTCTCGGAAAAAATGCTGCCCCAGTTAATGACCTCAATAGCAGCAATGAGTGTTTTCCCTTTTGCAGCAAAGGGCCTTATTGAAGCAATTCTTTCTAAAACCAGTGTTAGTTTCAATGATTATATTGAGGAACGCAAGGAATTTGCTGCCGAATTTGTTATAAAAGCCATAACCAAATAACATGTAGGGAACGGTCGCGACCGCTCCCCCTATAAAAATTGTAAATATTTATAGAAAGATACATGAAAAGGAAGGTCCTGATATTACTGATTCTGATTGTTCCCTGGGCTACACTAGTCCGGGCCCAAAAGATACTGACTCTCAAAGAGTGTTATGAAAAAGCAATGACGGCTAATGCAATTTCCGGTGAAAAGGATGCCTATACCAAAATATCCAGGTTAAAGGATGATAATCTCACTAAGGGATGGCTGCCTACACTTGACGCCAATGGAAGCATTTTATATAACTCTTCGGTTGTGGATATGAGCAGCGCCCTGGGATCTCTTCCAATCCCCGGAATTGCAAGCGCAATAAAACCTCTCCCCCATGAACAGTATAAAGTTACTGTTGATATAAACCAGACAATCTATGATGGAGGTGCTATAAAAGGCGCGAGAGATCTTGAAAAAACAGAACTTAGCGTAAATGAAAAACAGACTGAAACAGATTTATATAAGCTACGTGGACAAATTAACAGCTTCTATTTTAACCTTTTGCTGATTGCCAGACAAAAGGAACTCCTGAATAATTTCCTTGAATTAATCACAAAGCGTCTGTCATCAATGCAATCGGCTCTTAATAACGGGGTCATTATTAAATCTGATATAGATGTTCTTACTGCTGAAAAGATTAAACTCGAACAACAGCTAAGTGAAAATGAGATAAGAAAAGTCTCCCTTCTCAAAGTATTATCCGATATAACCGGTTCAGAGATAGATGCATCAACTGAATTTGTTCTTCCTTCTCTTTCAGGTGAACTGACAAATGAACTTTCACGTCCTGAACTTCAATTATTCGATCTCAGAAAAGAACAACTCAATGCAAGCATAAAGATGATAGACGCCAAAAGGATGCCAAAAGCATTTGGATTTGCAACACTTGGTTATGGAAATCCTCCCGGGAGCAACTTCTTCAAAGATCAATTTGCTCCTTATTATATACTTGGCGCAGGGATTAAATGGAACATATTTGACTGGAACAAATCAAAAAATGAGAAACAGGTTATAACAATTCAGGAGGGAATGATCGATAGCCGAAAAACCGATTTGACAGATAACCTGAAAAGACTTCTCGAATCAAAAAATGCTGAGATAAACAGTCTTAAAGGGTTGATCGAAACCGACTCCGGCCTGATTGCTTTAAGAAAAAGGATTACTGCCTCAGCTGAATCGCAGTACCAAAACGGAACAATTACTGCTACAGAATATCTTAATGAACTGAATTCTGAACATCAGACAATGATAAACTTTGAAATACATAAAATAAATCTGGCAGTGGCAAAGATTGAATACCTTAATATAAGTGGAAAAGAAATAGAGTAGACGCCCCCCTTGCTCCCGCTTAGGCGGGATTAATTCAGTATATATTATTAATATTTAATATGTTACAGGGTTTAGCCCCCTTTTAGGGGGGATGGGGGGCAAAGCCGGGATATGACATAAATATTTTATTAAACACCATACCAATATGAAATTCAGATCTTTAATAATCATCGCAATCATACTTATTTCAGGTTGCAAAAATAAAACTGACCATGCAGATGCCTACGGTAACTTTGAAGCGACGGAGGTTATGATATCATCTGAGACAAGCGGACGGATACAGCAATTTTCTGTAGCTGAAGGTTCGGAAATTAATACCGGGACTGAAATTGCCCTCATTGACACCACCCTTTTCCATCTGCAAAAGGGGGAGATTGATGCTGGCATGAAGAGCGTCAGAACGAAGAGTAACTCCATTAGCGCCCAGAATGACGTTTTAAGCCAGCAAATTGATAATCTCAATGTGAATGTAGCAAGAATCAGCAAAATGCTTAAGGATGACGCTGCTACTCAAAAACAACTGGATGACCTGACCGGTCAGGTAGCAGTTCTTCAAAAGCAGATTGCAGCTAATAATACCCAAAGGACATCTGTGATGGCAGAACTATCAGTTTACGATTCGAAAAAAACAACACTTAATGAGCAGATAAAAAGGAGCATTGTCCTTAGTCCTCTAAAAGGAACTGTAATTGAAAAATATTCTGAGGCAGGTGAAATCACAACTATCGGTAAACCACTTGTAAAAATTGCAGATCTGTCCATTATAAAGCTTAAGGTTTACGTCAGCGGAGCACAGCTTGGATCAGTTAAAATTGGTCAGCAATGCACAGTAAGAACAGATAACGGGGAAAAAGGATTCATATCATTCCCGGGCACGGTAAGTTTTATTTCCGGAAAAGCTGAATTCACTCCAAAAATCATTCAGACAAAAGATGAAAGGGTTGCGCTTGTTTATGCAGTAAATATTGATGTTATAAACAATGGAACTCTGAAATCGGGGATGCCGGGGGAAGCAATTTTCTCAGAAGTAAAGAAATGACCAGATGCAAAAAGTAATTGAATCATCGGGGATCAGTAAAAGTTTCGGAACAACCAGGGCTCTGGAAGATATCTCATTTTCGGTAGACGAGTCGGAAGTATTCGGGTTTATTGGTCCTGATGGTGCAGGAAAAACCACCCTTTTCAGAATCGTTACCACCCTCCTGCTTCCCGATAAAGGAGAGATTAAAGTATTCGGAATGGACGGGATCACCGGATTCAAAGAGCTGAGGAAAAACATAGGATATATGCCCGGGAGATTCAGCCTGTATCAGGACCTGTCAGTTGAGGAAAACCTTAATTTTTATGCCACCGTATTCGGAACAACAGTGGAAGAGAACTATGATCTGATCTCCGACATCTATTCTCATATTGAGCCATTTAAGAAGCGGCTTGCAGGTAAACTTTCAGGAGGAATGAAGCAGAAACTGGCTCTCTCCTGTGCCCTTATCCATAAGCCAAGGCTTCTGGTTCTTGACGAACCTACAACGGGTGTAGACGCTGTATCAAGAATAGAGTTCTGGGATATGCTCAGAAAATTACGAAAACACAATATTACAATTCTGGTTTCCACTCCTTATATGGATGAGGCTATCAGATGTGACAGGGTGGCGTTGATTCAGGATGGGAAAATCCTTACAATTGATACGCCTCAAAAGATCAGGGATGGATTCAGCAGAAAACTCTTTACGGTTACGTCAGCTGAAAAATACAAGCTTATAAATACACTGCGAGAGTATCCCGGAACTATAACTGCTTATTCTTTTGGTGATTCTGTACATGTGACATTTAATGATGATATGCCGGGTAATTCATTTTACGACTTCCTTAAGAATAAAGGGATCAATGACGTAGTTGTTAAAGATGCTGAAGCAGGAATTGAAGACAGGTTTCTCGAGCTCATGGAGAAAGGCACCTCGGCACAACGACATAACAGCATAACGGCATAACTGAAGAGAAGATGGATAATACTGTAATATCTGTTCATAATCTTGTTAAGAAATTTGGAAGCTTTGTCGCTAATGATAACCTTAGTTTTGAGGTTTTCAAAGGTGAGATATTCGGATTTCTCGGAGCTAACGGAGCCGGAAAAACTACAGCGATCCGTATCCTCTCAGGTCTTTCCAAACCGACTTCCGGTGAAGTTAATGTTGCAGGATTTGATACTTACTCGCAAACTGAACAGATTAAAAGGAACATAGGTTACATGTGTCAGAAGTTCTCGCTTTATGAAGATCTGACAGTAAAAGAGAACATAATGCTGTATGGCGGTATTTATGGAATGAAGAAAACGCTGATAAAGGAAAGAATCCACGAACTTCTTGAGAAACTTCATTTCGAGGAATATGAAAACAGGTTGATTTCAGATCTGCCTCTTGGATTAAGACAAAAACTTGCCTTTTCTGTTGCTATTCTCCATGAGCCAAAAATTGTCTTTCTCGATGAACCCACAGGAGGCGTAGATCCAATCACCCGAAGACAATTCTGGGAGATGATTTATGAGACAGCAACAAGGGGAATAACTGTGTTTGTAACAACACATTACATGGATGAAGCTGAATATTGCGATCGGATTTCGATAATGAGTGATGGGAAGATAGTAGCTCTTGACACCCCTGATAATCTTAAAAAGCAATATAATGCAGCTACTGTAGAGGAGGTTTTTATTAAGATTGCTCGACCCAACCCCGCAACCCCCCAATCCCGCTTAGGCGGGACTAATACTCAACATCACAGTAAATTAATCCCGCCTAAGCGGGAGCAGGGGGGGCAAAACAGGGATAGATGAAATTTTTAAAGTAATAAGCTGTATAATAGATATTTATGAAACGATTTCTTGGGTTTGTAAAAAAAGAGTTCATGCATATTTTCAGGGATTACCGGACGCTATTTATCTTATTCGGGATTCCTGCTGCAGAAATCCTTATTTTCGGCTATGCAGTAAGCACTGATATTAAAAATGCCGGTATTGCAATATTTGATTTATCGCATGATGAAATAACTCTGAAATTAACCGACAAAATAATCTCATCAGGATTTTTCAAAAAAACAGAAACCCTTCTTAATTATAACGATATCGACAAGGTTTTTAAAAAAGGAAAAACAAAAGCTGTAATAATATTCCAGGAAGATTTTGGAAAAAAACTGGTAAGAGAAGGGAAAGCTTCTCTCAGTATCATTGCCGATGGTTCTGAACCAAATACTGCAACCCTGGTGACAAATTATACATTGGCTATTGTCAATGATTTTACAACAGATTTTGCCGGACCGGCTCTAAATAATGCAATCCGGATAATCCCTGAAGTCAAAATGTTTTATAACCCGAATCTGAAGAGCTATTATATGTTTGTGCCAGGAGTAATTACACTTATTCTTATTTTAATTTGTGCTCTGATGACATCTGTTACAATCACACGGGAAAAGGAGTTCGGAACCATGGAAGTGCTATTAGTTTCACCCCTTCGGCCAATTCAGATAATACTTGGGAAAGTTATTCCATATTTCATACTTTCTTTTGTCAATGTTCTGGTTATCCTGGCATTATCGTGGCTGGTGTTTGGACTGCCAGTGAAAGGGAGCATAATCCTTCTTCTTGCTGAATGTATGCTGTATATTTTAATGAGTTTAACACTTGGCATTTTAATCTCAACAGTATCCCAGAACATGCAGCAGGCAATTTTTATCTCATTGATAGGGCTAATGCTCCCCACAATTCTTCTCTCAGGATTTATCTTCCCAATAGAAAATATGCCTAAAATTTATGATTATATAAGCATGGTATTACCCCCCAGATACTTCATAACCATAATTAAAAACATTATGATAAAAGGAACAGGAATATTGTATATCTGGAAAGAAACTCTAACCCTGATTGTTATGACACTGGTATTTATTGGAATTAGCGTGAAGAAATTTAAAATAAGGCTGGAATAAACAAGACAAAAGACAAAAGGAAGAAGACAAAAGTTAAATTGCAGAATACCTATGGAGATTGCTTCGTCGCAGGCTCCTCGCAATGACCACAATTTTAGAAGAAATTAATATGAGAACTATATTCTACCTGATACGAAAAGAATTTATCCAGATTTTCCGGAATAAGTTTATTTCAAAAGCAATTTTTGCTGTCCCGATAGTTCAGATGCTGTTATTGGTCCCGGCAGTTACTTTCGAGATAAAGAATATTAAGCTCGCTGTTATTGATAAGGATATGACTCCGGAATCGAGGGGCCTCATTAGCAAGCTGGAAGGTTCAAAGTTTTTTAAAGTAAATTTTTCAACCTTTTCTGAAAATGAAGCAAACGACCTCCTTCATGGTAATAAATGCACTGTAATTCTTAACATCCCATCGGGTTTCGGTAAAGATATTGGAAATGGGAAGCCAGGTAAAGTACTTGCAACCATAGATGCCATAAATGCCTCAACTGCCGAGCTCTCATGGGCATATCTCAGTGGAGTTATCCGTGATTACAATATGGATATTATCACAGAAAACATAAATACAACTCCCGTTATTCCTATTCCCCAGATCCTGGTTACCAACAGATACTGGTATAATGAATTGTTAAACTACAAATTTTACATGCTCCCGGGAATACTGGTAATTTTGGTTACCGCTATAGGACTATTACTTGCCGGATTAAATATGGTTCGGGAAAAAGAGATTGGAACCATAGAACAAATCAACGTTACTCCGGTCAGAAAATATCACTTTATCATTGCAAAAATGGCGCCTTTCTGGCTAATTGGGCTGGTTGATCTTGCATTGGGATTACTTATAGGAAAACTGGCGTTTAACATCCCATTTGCCGGAAGTATTCTGACCATGTTTCTTGGAGGGTCAATTTTTCTTATTGCAGTCCTGGGATTGGCTCTTTTCATATCAACTTTCTCAGGGACACAGCAACAGTACATGTTCATTGCTTTCTTTACCATGATGATCTTTATGCTTATGAGCGGTATCTTTACCCCTGCTGAAAGCATGCCAATGTGGGCTCAGGATTTTAATCTGATAAACCCTGTCGCTTATCTTATGCGTATAAATCGGATGGTAATGCTGAAAGGGTCAACGATTCATGATATCAGAATAGATTTGTATTCTTTGGCTGCAATCGCAACCTGTTTTACCACGCTTGCAGTGAGTCGCTACAGGAAAACAGCTTAGACTCTCACCCCAATCAGGATAATATCATCAATCTGACCTAAAGGTTCGCCATATTCTGATATATGGTCAGTTGGATGCTTAATCCACTCTTCCATTGTTTTGTTGAAAACAGCCTTCTGAGAAGCCATATCCAGATCCTGGCTGTCGAGCAGCATCTGTTTAAATCGCGGTTTCATGAATTTTCTTCCATCCGGGCCGCCAAACTGATCAAGGAATCCATCCGAGAACAGGTAAATTGTGTCACCTTTCAGTATATCAATCTCATGGTTTGTAAAATCGTCCATCCGTGAATGAATCCCAATTGGCATCTTATCCCCTTTCCTTTCAATAAATTCATATTCGTTATCCCCTTTCCTTATCATAAAGAGTGGATTATTTGCACCGGAAAACCATAGTTTCATTTTCTTAATATCAACAGAACATAAAGCTATATCAATTCCGTCTTTACTCGTCTCAAATGATCCTTTCTGCTTCAGGGCTGCGATTATATTCTTGCGTAAATATTTTAATATTTCAGAAGGTTTAACTATACCTGACTCATTAACAATTTTATTAAGGAAACTGACTCCAAGCATGCTCATAAAAGCTCCGGGAACCCCATGCCCGGTACAATCAGCTGCTGTGAATACTGCATGGCCGTTTTTAAAACTCATCCAGTAAAAATCACCGCTTACTATATCTTTTGGACGAAACAGAACAAAATAGTCATCAAAGGAGTTTTTCAATATACTATCTTCAGGCAAAACGGCACGCTGTATTCTTTCAGCATAATGGATACTGTCGGTAATCTCTTTTTTCTGATAGGTAACAACATCTCTCTGCCGGGAAATTTCATCCTTTTGTTCAACAACTTCACGAGTCCTTTCAACCACTATCTTTTCGAGTTTTACCTTTTCTTTGATCAGATTACGTTCCCTGACTCTGATAATTGTAATGATGAGAAAAATAAAAAGAATGGAGGCAGGAATATAAAACCAAGGTGTCTGCCAGAAAGGAGGATTAATTACAAACCTGAATTCTGAAGAATATCCTGTCAAGCCAAATTTATTCTGCGCTTTAACTTTAAAGGAGTAGCTTCCCGGAGTAAGCCCTGAAAAAACAACCTCCTTATTTGGACTAAAAGGAGACCATTCTTTACTTTGATTTTCAAGAAAATACGAGAACTCAAGTTCCCCCGGATTACGAAAGCAAAATCCGGTGAAATCAAATGTAAGATGGTTATCTTTATGTGATAAAACCAGATTCTGAGGAAGTGAAGACCATCTGCTTATTTTGAAATTTTTTGAGGTCCAATCTACTTTTTCGAAGAAGAGTTTAATTCCGGTAATATATACTTCAGGTTTATAGCTATAGCCAAAAATATTCCACGGATTGTACCTCACAAGACCTTTTTTTGTGCCAATCCAGTAAAGTCCCTCATTATCCTTTGAGATAGAATTGGGATAATTTTCACCACCCGATAAACCATCGCTTATATTATATTTAATTACTTTCCTGATCCCCTGCCGGGCGTCAAGGACAAGCAGATCAAATCCTTTATCATTACCTTCAATCAGCAAAGTATCATTTATAAACTGAAGTGAATTAATGTTATTTGATGATAGTATACCATTTTCTGCTATATGTGATATTGGAACAGAGTCTTTGCTGCAATCGAACTTATATAATCCTCCGCCAAATGTCCCGATCCAGATGTTTCCCCGTGCATCATCAGCCAGAGAATTAATTTTCAAAGTTGAGAGTCCGTCCACGGCATTAAAGTCCGAATATTTAGTTCCTTCCAGTCTGACCAATCCACCCAGAGTTCCCATCCATATTATTCCTTTTTTGTCTTCAATAATGGTTTGGACCTCATCATTGATAAGCCCCTGTTCCTCGCCGAAAACAAATAAATTATCGCCGGAAAGCTTTGCATATCCCCCGTTAGTGGCGATCCAGGTATTCTTATGGCTGTCTGTGAAAATAGAACTGATATTCTTACTGTCTAGCCGGTCGTTCCCGTAAAAAGTTGAAAGTTTTGAACCTTTCAGAATATTTATACCATTATTTGTTCCCACCCAAATCTGATCATTGCCGGACTTGCCTATGGCATTTGCGCCTATATCATTTAAACCATTTTTGGATGTGAAATAGTTCAATCGCCGGATATTGTTTCCCTCTTTCTTAAACTGCAATAATCCCTCCTCTGTTGCAATATAAATGAGATTGTTTTCTGTAAACAAAACATCCAGAATCTGTGTGCCGTTTATGCCATCTTTTTCATTGTAGGTTACAAATTCTTCGCCATAATAAATCATAATGCCCTGATCGAAAGAAGCAAACCAGGTATTACCTTCCTTATCATCCATTAAATCCATTATCTGGTTCGAAGGAAGGCCATTGTCCTTATTAAATTCACCGGTTATCTTTTCATCCTTAAGTTTAATGACCCCATTATTGTTAGTAGCTAACCATAATTCCCCGTCTTTCCGTGTTAAAATATCCCAGATAAAAAGATCGGGAGCATTTTTATTTATGATTGATGGCGCAATTGAATACCCTTTTTTATCCGGTTTCGGGGTTGCTTTGTAATCGCTGAAGCAAAATCAAGGGTATTACTTAACGGAACTCCAAAAACTATAAGCATCTTTCTTACCCAGGAAATTATTGGTAAGGATATGGTGAAGTGGGTAATTAATGATGTAAAAGGAGAGCTCTTTAACTTTTTAAAATCGGATACCGCATTTGTCAGATTCATACCTCCCTCAAGCAATGAGACCGATTTTATGAACCTTAAACGAGCATTGGAGGACACTAAATATCTTCAATATTATTCATCAAAGAATTATGAACCTGATTATCTGACTGTTTTCTATTACATGCTTAATACAGGGTTAGTCAAATTCGATTACGTTGAAGATGTTACTTATCATATAATCGATATTCCCGGATGGTGTATTAAAGTGAAGGATTTTAACAGAAATGAGATGAATTCAGGATGGCTGATTATGGATATTTCTAAGAATTCATCCGACAAGAATACTTTTCTGAAATCACTAAGTAAATAGTCTTGGTTATAGTCAAGCTATTGAGTTCCAGGACAGTTACTGCTTGACGACAAAAAAGATCCTGCTTATTAGACACCATAATCTTGACATGACATTTTTCTGCTTTCTATCTGGACTTTGCCCACGCGCAAAAAATTTAAAATTCAATTAATGCAAATTGCACACAAGTCTGATATAAAGTTTCGTTTATGTAATTTAGTGGACTTATTAAAATAAAAGAGAACCTATGATGAAGACTATATCTCAGTTACATAATGAATGATAAAATTATTTTAACTTACATTTGCTGTTAATTAATATTTATTAATACCTTTGCAGTGAAATTAACATTTGGGAGTAATAAATTAGAAAAGCTGTCTAACGATTATAGGAAGTGTCAAAAAGAGTTTGGTCAAATCAGGGCTAAACTATACAACAAACGCTTACTTGACTTACATAATGCCGAAACACTTGAAGATGTTAGAAATCTGCCGGGACGTTATCATGAACTTACAGGTGATCGTAAGGGTCAATGGGCATGTGACCTTGAGCAACCTCACCGACTCGTTTTTGAACCTCATGAAAATCCAATTCCCACTGATAATTCAGGTAAATACATCTGGCTTGAAATAAAAGGAGTTGAAATACTCGAAATTACAGACTATCACTGAAGCAAATTACCAGACAATGGCAAAGCATAATCAATATTTTCCACAAATAGCTTTTCACCCAGGGGATACCCTCACCGAAAAACTTGAAGAACTAGAGATGGGCCCAAAAGAGTTCGCACTTCGTACTGGCAAACCTGAAAAGACAATTATTGCCATAATGAAAGAGAAGAGTTCAATCACACCTGATATGGCAGTGCAGTTTGAGCATGTGCTTAAAATACCAGCACATTTCTGGTTAAACATTCAAAGGAATTATGATGAATATCTAGCCCGGGAAGAAAGAAGAGAGTTACTTTCTCTATCAACCAGTTGGGCAAAGAAGTTTCCTCTTGCAGATATGATAAAGAAAGGCTGGTTATTGCAAAATTCAACCTTAGAAGGGAAAACCGCTGACTTGCTAGCATTTTTCAGTATCAGTAATCATACTGCATGGGAAGATTATTATTTAAAACAACAACTTAAGGTTGCATTTAGAATTTCTTTGGCTCATACCAAAGAGCCATATGCAATTTCTGCCTGGTTACGAAAAGGAGACCTTCAAGCTACGGAATTATCTTCAAAAGAATACAATGATAAAAACTTTAGAGAGGTATTACCTGAAATCAAAACAATTATGGCAAAGCATCCTGCTGATTTTTTCAAAAAGTTGCAGGCATCTTGTTTGGAAGCGGGCGTGAAAGTTGTTCATACCCCATGCCTGCCAAAAGCCCCTATTGTTGGTTCAACAAGATGGTTAAACGATACACCACTAATCCAGTTATCAGGTAGATATAATCGCAACGATAGTTTTTGGTTTACCTTTTTTCATGAAGCTGGGCATATTTTATTACACGGAAAGAAAGACATTTTTTTAGAGAAAATTGAGTATTCAGATATAGATTTAAGGAAAGAGGAGGAGGCTGACAATTTTGCTGTTAAATGGACACTTACAAAAGAAGAAGAACAGGAAATTATTGATTCTGTACCTTTGACGGAAAGCGATATAAAATCTTTTGCCAAAAAATTTAATACAAATCCTGCAATAATTATTGGTCGATTACAACATGATAGACTAATTTCATATGGCTTAGGAGAAATTTTTTCAAATCTGTTGATTTTAATTGAAATACATTCTCTATAAAATTTTTCTCCCTCCCGCCTAAGTAAGAAGTCTCTCTAAAGCTATTTAATTGATATCCTTGCCTCCACAGGCCAGTGATCAGATATAAAAACTCCCTTTTCTTTTTTTATAAAAGTATTGTGATCCAATACTTTCATGCCACTTTTAACGAAAATATAATCTATCCTGCCTTTCCCTGGTTTATCAGAAAAACCGTTAAATGTATATGAAGGACCAACGGGCCTTTTCCCGGAAATATTATAAGAGTCCTTTAATAATGGAACACTTTCATCAGGACCTGTCAATATTGCGTAACCCGGACTTACCGGAGGCATGTTGAAATCACCGGTGATGATAAAAGGGAATCCTTCTGCAATTTTTCCCACCTCTTTAAGAAGTATTCTGGAGCTCATCACTCTTGCAGAATCGGAATCATGCGCAAAATGGGTATTAAAATAGAAAAAGTGTTTATGACTGTCTTTATTGACAAGTTCCATCCATGTCACGATCCGTGGTAACGAAGCTCCCCATCCCCTGGAACCGGGAATCTCAGGAGTGTCGGATAACCAGAAAGTTAGTGTTCTGACCATATCAAACTTGTCTTTTCTGAAAAAAACAGGGTTAAGCTCCCCTCCCCTGACTCCGTCATCACGACCCACTCCGACAGAAGAATATTCTTTCAGAACGGAATCAAGAACCTGATACTGATTCCATAATACCTCCTGCATCCCGATAATATCCGGGCTTTCTTTCAGCAAAAAACTGCAAACCTGAGCAGCTCTTTTAGGCCAGGCATTAATACTATCAGCAGGATTATCATATCTGACATTCATTGTCATTACTTTAATAGAATTCTTCACTTCCTTGTGTGAACAACCGGCAAGAGCAGAAAAAAATATGACAACAAAACAGAAATGTAGCTTCCTCATTATAGCTTATTTTTTATCAAAGATAATCATCTGAACTCTAATATTCACTTTAGTTTAAGTATTGTGTCACAGAATCTGATCGGGAAGGTAAATTAGCAATTATTTATATATTTGCAAAATATATCCTTTTAATGCCTGATGTAATAAAACTTTTACCCGACTCTGTAGCCAACCAGATTGCTGCAGGAGAAGTTATACAAAGGCCGGCTTCAGTAGTAAAGGAGCTTGTTGAAAATTCTGTTGATGCGGGAGGGAAAAACATCAAAGTAATTATTAAAGACTCAGGGAAGACATTAATCCAGGTAATTGATGACGGATCCGGTATGTCTGAAACAGACGCAAGATTATCCTTTGAGAGACACGCCACATCAAAAATTACTACTGCTCAGGATCTTTTTTCGATAACTACAAAAGGGTTCAGAGGTGAAGCACTGGCCTCTATCGCTGCCGTTGCAATGGTTGAACTTAAGACACGCAGGGCAGAATCAGAAGCAGGAATAGTTATAGTAATAAATGGATCAAAGGTCGAAGCACAAGAACCATGCAGTTGTCCGGTTGGATCAAGCTTTTCAGTTAAGAATCTGTATTACAATATCCCGGCACGACGTAAATTCCTTAAATCGGATAACACTGAAATAAGACATATAGTAAATGAATTTCAGAAGATTGTACTGGCTCATCCTGATATACGATTTTCACTTTATCACAATGATACCGAGATATATAATCTTGCACCTGGAAATTTACGACAGCGCATAATAGGAGTATTCGGGAAACAAATCAATCAGGAACTTATCACAATTGATACAGATACCAGCCTTATAAACTTAAAAGGTTTTATAGGAAAACCCGAGAATGCACGAAGAACTTATGGGGAACAGTTCTTCTTTGTAAATAACCGTTTTATGAAACACCCCTATTTCCATAAAGCAGTTGCAGAAGCTTATCAGAATATCCTTCCTTCTGAAGCAATTCCGTCCTATTTCATTTTTATGGAAGCTGATCCTGCTTCAATTGACATAAACATTCACCCTACAAAAACTGAGATCAAATTTGAGGATGAAAGATCAATATGGAAAATACTTTTGGCATCGGTACGGGAAGCCCTGGGCCGTTTCAATATTGTTCCGTCACTCGATTTTGAAAATGAAGCTCTTATTGAGATCCCTTTAAGAAGTACTTCGGGCCATATTCCAGAACAACCTAAGATTGAGATTGATACACAGTATAATCCGTTTGACAACGAAGAGACCAGGAACGAACGACCCGGATTTATTGAACGGTTTGAGAGAGAAAATACTTCGAACTGGAAAAAACTTTATACAGCTCTGGAAAAAGAAAAAGAAAATGAGAATCCGCAACAATTTGAAAAGATAAGGGAATCCGAGAGAAAGTTTTTTCAGATAAAAAATAAATATATCGTTTGTCCTGTTATATCGGGATTAATGCTTATTGACCAGAAGAGGGCTCACGAAAGGGTGCTTTTCGAAAGATTTCTGGAATGTTTAAGCAATGATCGTGCAGTAAGTCAGACCGATATGTTCCCGGTTACCACAGATCTGAATCCTTCCGACTATTTTATTTTAAAAGAAATTGAAGAGGAATTGGAATTGCTTGGGTTTAGTTTTCAACATTCCGGGAATAATAAAATAACAATCAACGGACGTCCTGCCGGTAGTAATGCATCTGATCCCGTCGAAATGCTTGAAATTCTGCTTGAGGATTATAAAATTACACAGGCTGATCCGGCTACCGGGGCAAAAGAAAAAGTTGCCGCTGCAATGGCAGGAGCTTCAGCTATCCCATATGGAAAAGTATTGAATCAGAAAGAGATGGAGGATCTCTTCGATACCCTGTTTGCATGCAAGTCACCAAATTATTCCCCAAAAGGGAAACCGGTTATAACCATCATTCCTCTTGAAGAGATAGATAAAAAATTTAAATAAAATGCGGTGACAAATTGTCGTACTTTAACGTAATAAAAGTTTTGGCCCGACTATTGAAGTCATAAAAAGTTATAAAAACAGATAGATGAACGGATTCGGAAGAGGCTTTTTCGGGTTACCCCCGGTGGTGAAAAATATCATAATGATCAATGTGATTATGCTTTTGTCCTATTGGGCAGCGCAGAGCGTTTTTGGCATTGATTTAAATAGTCTTCTTGGACTTTATTTCCCTAAGTCGGATCAGTTTATGCCATTGCAGATAGTAACCCACATGTTTATGCATGCAAATTTCTGGCATATTTTCTTCAATATGTATGCTCTGTATATATTCGGGGGTGTACTTGAAAATGTATGGGGACCAAAACGCTTTTTCATTTACTACATTATTTGCGGACTGGGGGCAGCCCTCACCCACGAAACGGTAATTGCATTCGAATACAGCCACCTGGCACATAGCCTGAGCCCTGAAAACCTGCAGATGGTGCTAAATGAAGGGACATCATTATTTAAACATGGACAGGGGTTTTCTGATCCTGATATGCTAAAGCTGCAGATGCTGCTAAATACCCCAACAGTTGGAGCTTCCGGCGCTATTTTTGGGGTATTACTTGCCTTTGGGGTCCTTTTCCCAAATACCCAGTTAATGCTCCTTCTTCCTCCAATACCGATTAAAGCAAAATATTTTGTGATGATATATGGCGCTATTGAGCTTATCCTAGCGGTAGCCCAGCCGGGAAGTAATATAGCCCATGCTGCCCATCTGGGTGGAATGTTATTCGGATATCTGCTTCTCAGATACTGGAGAAAAACCACAAACACTTTATATTAATGGGAATTTGGGACGACATAAAAATAACTTTCAGTAAGGGGAGTAATCTTACGAGACTGATTTACATAAACATTGCCGTATTCTTCCTGATTACGATTGTCGCTGTCATAGGTTTCCTGCTCAATAATCCTGCTATCTCAGTGAAGGCTCTTAACCTTATTTCTGTCCCTTCGTCATTAAAATCTTTGCTTACAAGGCCCTGGACATTAATAACATACATGTTTGTTCATGAAGGAATCTGGCATATTCTTTTCAATATGTTATGGCTATACTCATTTGGAAGAATATTCCTTGAGTATCTCGATCAGAGAAAACTGGTTGCAGTTTACCTTTTAGGCGGGATAAGCGGGGCCTTTATGTACATCCTGTCATTTAATATTTTTCCCGCATTTTCTGCTGTTGTTGGTGAATCTGTTGCAATAGGAGCCTCAGCATCGGTTATGGCAATTGTCGTGGCAATTGCTGCTTATGTTCCTGACTATACAGTTCAGCTGTTTTTATTCGGAAGGATAAAAATAAAGTACCTGGCAATAGCAATATTTGTTTTTACGTCAATTATGGATTTTTCAGTTAATTCGGGAGGTAAGCTGGCACATATCGGAGGAGCATTCTTCGGGTATTTTTATACTCTTAGCTTAAGACAGGGAAAAGATATTGGAAAGGGATTCAACAAAATAATTGATTTCTTTGTTACACTCTTTAAACCGCGAAGAAATCTTAAAGTCACGCATAAAAAGGCTACCAACGAATTTGAATATAATAAGATCAAAGCAGATCACCAGGTAAGAATTAACAGCATACTCGACAAAATATCGAAGGGAGGTTATGACAGTCTTACGAAGGAGGAAAAAGAAACTCTCTTCAAGGAAAGCCAGAAGAAAAACTGACCCTAAGAATTTGCTTATTGATAAACTCTTTGCACGAACTGGTCAAAAACTGAATGCCAAACCCTGCTTTTCTCCTGAATTTCCGGTAAATTCGTAATTACATATTGTTGTATTTGAGAAATATCCTTTATAAGATCCTGTTAGCGGTAAATGTGTTTTTTGCACTTACCCTTCTTATGTCGTATCTGGCTGTGCATATCAGCCCCGGTGATTTTTCAATTCCCGCCTTTTTTGGTCTTGCTTATCCATATCTTTTGTTAATCAATATAATACTGGTCATAATCTGGGCTATGTTATTAAGATATGAAGCTTTTATATCGGCAGTTATTATCGCTATCGGATTTACCCATTTTTCAAACTATATTAAACTTACAAAGCCTTCCGGAGATAAAACCAACACATTTAAAGTCTTAAGTTACAACGTACGGCTTTTTAACTATTTCGAGAATAACGGTGCCAATTCCGAAAAAAAAATAGTTGACTTCCTTAAAGTCCAGAAACCGGATGTTATATGTTTGCAGGAGTTCTTTGGTTTAGGCATTCCGGCTCAGAAGGAGGCAGCTTTCATCGCGGAACTGGGAGAAAAATATTATTCACATATTAAGGTGCTTGGAAATGGGAAAAACAGATTTTATGGAATTGCTACTTTCAGCAAATATCCAATTGTAAGAAAAGGTGAAATAATTCATCCCGGTTCTTCAAGTCTTTCAATCTATACCGATATTCTTATTGGAAAAGATACAATCAGAATATATAATAACCATCTCCAGTCATTCAGACTTATGAGGATGGAACGATCATTCGTTGAAGAAATGACAGCCTCTGATGATAAAGAGACTATGGGTGAGGTTAAAAGTATTTTTGCAAGTCTGAAAAAAGGTTTTATAAGAAGATCTCTCCAGGCACAGGTTGTGAAGGATAATATTGACAGATCGCCTTTCCCGGTTATTGTGGCCGGCGATTTCAATGACACGCCAGTATCTTATGCATATAGAAAGATTCGCAAAGGGTTGAATGATTCTTTTGTTAATTCGGGTTATGGCGCCGGATTTACCTACAGAGGGAACTATCCTCCTAACCGGATAGACTACATACTTTATTATAAATCACTTAATAACAGCTATTTTGAGATACTCAGAATCAAGTATTCCGATCACTATCCCATTATTGCGTATTTTAAAAAGAAGGTTTAAAAAGGTAGCTTTCTGAAGTCTACATTTCCTCCTGATATTATAAGCCCTATTTTTTTACCTCTGAAAAAATCAGGGTTTTCTTTAACAATAGCCAGTACGGTAGCTGATGAGGGTTCAATTACTATTTTCATCCTTTCCCACACAAGCAGCATGCATTCAATAATCGATTCTTCTTTTGCTGTAAAAATCTTATCCACATTTTTTCTGATTATTGCAAAAGTGAGTTCGCTTAGTGAGGTTAGCAATCCGTCAGCTACGGTTAAAGGATTACTTGAAGGGACAATAGTTCCAGAAATAAATGACTTATATGCATCATCAGCATTAAGTGGTTCAGCTCCTATAACCTGAATACGATTATCAATGCCCTTAACACAGGTTGAAGTACCGCTCATAAGCCCTCCTCCTCCTACCGGAGCTATAATGATCTCCAGATCGCTTTTTTCATTGAGCAGTTCCAGTGCCGCAGTACCCTGTCCGCAAATAACATTATAGTTATCATAGGGATGGACAAGCGTTGCACCGGTTTTATCCATTATTATTCGGGTAGCCTCTTCGCGGGCCTGTAAAGTGGGTTTGCAGAAAGTGATCTCAGCCCCATATCCGGCAACAGCATTCTTCTTTACAACAGGGGCATTTTCAGGCATCACTATATTTGCCTTAACACCGTTCATTCTTGCTGCCAGCGCAAGTGCGGCAGCATGATTACCTGATGAGTGGGTAACAACTCCTTTGCTTTTTTCATCTGATGATAATGAAAGTACGGCATTGGTCGCACCCCTGAATTTAAAAGCCCCGACTTTCTGAAAATTTTCGCATTTAAAAAACAGTTCGCATCCAAAAATTGCATTCAGCTGTTTTGAACTCATTACCGGAGTCCAGTGTATAAATGGCCTTATTCTTGAGTGTGCGGCCTGAATGTCGGCAAGTTCGGGTAGTATCATTTTAAATCTTTTCTCAAAAATAACAAATTAAATAAATATCCGGGGCTATCAAAAAATACATATGTGAATCATGTAACCTTTACAAAAAGTTTTGTAACACTAATGAGAAGAAGCTATCTAACTTTGAACCTTACTTAAAATCAATATTATGTCTATATTAACTATCTTACTCGTCATTGTAGTCGTAGGTGTTCTTTTATACCTTGTCAATAACTACATCCCAATGGATGGCAAAATCAAAAACATATTCAACATAGTGGTTGTAATTGCAGTAATTATCTGGCTTCTTAAAGTATTTGGTATCTTCAGTTACCTGAGAGATATCCATATTTAAGACTGAACAGAAAGGCCTGTTTCATCGTTCAAATCAAAACCGGAATGAAAAAGGGAGTTTTTTTTCTCAAAAAAACTTTACAAGTGTTTTTCTGGCTTGTTCTTAGTCTTATATCACTGATTATCATCATTGCTATCCTTCTCAGAATTCCTATGATACAAAAGAAGGTTGTTGATAAAGTAACCTCTTTTATCAGCAGTAAAACCAATACTCTGGTGGTGATTAAAAAGATAAGTATTTCCTTTCCGAAAGCTGTATCAATTGAAGGTCTTTACCTGAATGACATTAAAAAAGACACTCTGGTTTATGCCGGAGAAGTAAAGGTAAATATCGCATTTAAAGACTTGTTCCATCATGAGATACACGTAAGTTCCTTTGCCATTGTCGGATCAGATTTCAATATTTACCGTACTACAGCTGATTCACTTTTCAATTACAATTTCCTCCTTTTGGCATTTTCTGATACATCAGGCGTTAAGCCCGATCCCGGTAAAACAACTAAATGGACATTCCGGATAGATAATGTTTCTGTAAAAAATATTCATATTAAATACAATGACGATTTTACAGGAATGCATGCAGTTGCTCAGCTCTCAAACCTGAATTTAAAGATAGAAAAACTCGATCTCACACAATCTGTATATAAAATAAATGAATTGTTGCTGGAAGATCTGAAAACAAATCTGATTACAGGTAATAATATCTCAGCACCAGGACAATCAGTTATCGCTGATATTAAGCTTTTGAAAATAAAAAATGCGTCTGCCGACTTAACAAAAAGAATAATTGCTGCAGAAGAGGTATCCTTATCCGAAAGCAAAGTTGAATACAAGACAAATGATTCCCCGGGAATTGCTCAACAATCCGCTGGCCCGGTCACTAAATCAGGAGTGAACAATGATTGGGAAATTTCAGTAAAGGATATGAACCTTAATGACAATTCGGTTAGTTACCAGATTGAGAATAAACCTGAAATAAAAGGCTCTTTCGATGTAAATCATCTGCAATATAATCACCTGAACCTGAAAGCAAAAGGCCTTTTTTATTCATCCGAGAGAGCTGAAGCAACCATAAATAAATTCACCGCAGTTGATAAGAATAATTTTTCAATCAGAAAATTTGAAACAGTTTTCAGCATGGATCAGCACTCCGTAACTGCAAAAAACCTCGTGCTCGAAACTGCAAATTCGGGTATTAATGCTGATCTGAAGCTGGGATATCCGTCATTTTTGTCAATAAAAGACTCCATACAATTAATGATCATCAATTTAGATATTAGGAAGATAAGTATCTGTAATTCCGATATTATCTATTTCAATCCGGGGATCAGCCAACTCCCCTTTTTCAAAAAGAACCTTACTGTAACAACTGTATCAGGATTAATAAATGGATCTGTTAAAAATATTTCAGGAAAAAATCTGTCAATAAGTACGGGAATCAATACTGTTTTGAATACCGATTTCCTCATAACTGGTTTACCGGATTATAAAACTTCATATTTCGATATCAAAAAACTCAATATTAGTTCGGGCAGGCAGGATTTAAAAATGATAGATACCTCGCTGATCCCCGGAACCATAGATCTCCCCGAAAAAATCAGCCTGGAAATTGCATTTAAAGGAACAATGAACTTATTTGAATCAGATGTCAAACTTACCAGTAGTTTCGGATCGGCTCATCTTTCCGCAGGTATCGATAAAAAAGATTTTTTCAGCAGCAAACTGAATATTACAGGTTTTAATCTTGGTGCTCTGTTAAAAAATGAATCTATGTTTGGAGAGGTAACTTTGGTTGCAGAAGCTTCCGGACATAATCTGAATATCGATAGCCTCTCTGCAAAGATAAAGGCAGATGTTTCAGATATCAGGTTAAATAACTACACTTATCATAAACTTAATTTGTCAGGTTCTGTATCGGGGAAGGAATTCGATGGAAAAATAACTCTTGACGATGAAAACGCTGCATTTGATTTTACCTGTCTGGTTAACCTGAATCCTGGTAACAAACATTACAAATTCAATTTAAACTTAAAAGGTGCAGATCTTCAGAAACTCAACTTCACAAAGAACGATGTGCGAATCGGATTTATGATGAATTCAGATATCAGAGGTGATTCGGTAAAAACAATGAATGGGAAGGCCGGAATCTCAAATATCATAATTGCTCATGAAGGGAAGACATATACTCTGGATTCAGTATTATTTAGTCTGATAAATAAACCTGCCGGAAGTGAATTTACCATAAGCAGTTCTTTGGTCGATATGAACTATACAGGCACTGTTTCCCCTCTTGAACTTCCTGATGTCCTTGGGATATTCGTGAACAGATATTTCCCTTTTACTGTCAAAGATTCTGTAAATCTGAAAAGTAAAATTGAACCTGGGGATTTTAATTTCGAGATCCAGCTTCACAATGATCCCGTTATCTCGGAGGCTTTTTTACCACAACTGACAGAATTCTGGCCGGGACATATTTCCGGAAGTTTTGCTGGTGAAAAAAACATTCTGAAACTTAAGATGAACATGGGTAAAATAGTGTATGGAACCACTGAAATCGCAGACATTGCTGCAGAGATAAATGGCGATGTTAACGCCTTGAATTACAAAGTCTCATGCAGCAGTATTTCAAACTCATTAATAAAATTTGATAATTTTTTGGTTGAAGGCAAACTGGCAGATAACTCCATAATCATGAATCTGTCGTCATTGGATAAGAAACATAACAAAAAGCTACAGGTTATCTCGAAGATTACCAGAGAGAAATCGAACTATAAACTGACTCTTGATCCTGATGGATTTTTTGTTATGTTTGACAAGTGGAACATTGCCCCTGATAACTATGTTGAGTTCGGGAGTGAGGGAATGCTTATTCATAATCTGGCTTTTAACAAGGCAGAAAGTGAGATAAGTATCGCATCAATAAATAATAAGTATAATGATGATGTGAAAATCAAAATTAAAAAATTCGACCTGAATGATATTTCAGGAATTGTTGAAAAAGACTCAGGATTGGTAAAAGGCAAAGTCGATGGAGAAATACTTCTTAAAAGGGTTAATAATATGTACGGTCTGATTGCCGATGCTACAATTAGCAGCCTCATATTCAGAAACATTCCGATTGGTGATTTATATATAAAAGCTGAAAATCCTGAAAGAGAGACATTCAATCTTGAAGCAAAACTTTCAGGGGGAGAAAATAAACTGACAGCCAAAGGATCTTTCATCACTAAAGCAGACCTGAATCAATTGAATATCAAAGCCACAATCGATGCTCTTTCAATGAAAAGCGTAGAGGCTCTTTCAATGGGATCAATAACTGAAGCATCAGGAATCATTACAGGAGATCTCTTAGTAGCAGGCAGTACTGTTGCCCCTGATATTACCGGAAAATTAGTATTCAATAATGCTTTTCTTAAACCTGCTGCACTGAATAACCTGTTACAGTTGGCTCATGAAACTGTTGAGTTAAAGAAAGATGGAATTTATTTTAACTCTTTTAAGGTGATGGATAAGAACAAACATATTATCTCGATTGACGGAGCTGTAAATATGGAACATTTTAAAAATCTGAATTTTTCATTACGTGTCAATGCTCAGGATTTTTTACTGATCAATACAACAGCAAAAGACAATCCCGGATTTTACGGCAGAATGATCATTGACAGTAAGATAGGAATAAATGGTCCTATGACTCTTCCTGTAATAAATGCAAAGCTAAAAATGAAAAAAGGCTCTAACTTTACTTATGCAGTATCAGAATCAAACCTGACTACCGATAAGGGTGAAGATGTTGTAGCCTTCACTAATCCGGCGAATATCAGTCCAATTCTTTTAATCAAAAAAGAAAAACAACACTCAGCCTTAACAGGTTTTGATATCACCTCCATAATTGAAATAGATAAAGAGGCAACACTCAGGTTATTACTCGATCCGGCAACTTCCGATTCGCTGGTGGTAAAAGGCGATGCAGCATTGAATTTCACTATCGACAGGAGTGGAAAAATGAGCCTTACCGGAGCATATAATTTAAATGAGGGGAGTTACCTGGTCTCACTTGAGTCAGTGATAAAAAGGAAATTTGATATTAACTCCGGAAGCAGGATAATCTGGAACGGAGATCCTCTGGAAGCTGATGTATCAATTGATGCTGTCTACTCTATCCGCGCCGCACCTATAGATCTTGTGGCCGACCAGACGTCGGGACCGAGCGAATCAGATAAAAACGGATACAAACAGCGCTATCCGTTTATAGTCTTACTCAAACTACGGGGACCGATTATGCATCCTGACATCAGTTTCGAAATACAACTTCCACCTGAAGAAAAATCTATTTTGGGAGGAGCAGTCAATGCCAAGCTGACCGTGTTAAATCAGGATCCTTCAGCGTTAAATAAGCAAGTTTTTGCCTTACTGGTTTTAGGCAGATTTGTACGGGAGAATCCCTTCCAGACTGAAACGGAAGGTGCTTCAGGGGTTATTCGGACCACAGTAGGTAAATTTCTGTCAGCTCAACTGAATCAGTGGAGCTCAAAAGTAATCCCGGGAGTTGAATTAAATTTTGATATTCAGTCGTACAATGATTATCAGACAGGCCAGGCTCAGGGAAGAACCCAGGTGGATATTGGATTGAAGAAGCAACTTTTTAATGAACGTTTATCTGTTCAGGTAGGAGGTGTTGTTGATGTTGAGGGCCAAAAAGCCCAACAAAATTCTGCGGGCGATATAACAAGCGACGTATCAATTGAATACAAGCTGACAAAAGATGGACGCCTGAGGTTAAAAGGATTCAGGCATAATCAGTACGAAGGTGCAATTGAAGGACAATTGGTTGAAACAGGCAGCGGAGTTTTGTATGTAATTGATTTCAACAACTGGAAAGATTTTTTTCGGTCAACAAAAAATAAAAGCGATTCACTTCGAATAACAGATAAAAATGATACGATCGGTCAAAAATAGATTTCTGCTGCTCATTATTTCGATTTCTGCGATGGCGTGCAGTGGAACGAGGCATTTACCTGCAGGGGAAAAGCTTTATACCGGATCGGATATTAAACTCATAGCAGCAGACCACATAAAAAAAAGGGAGAAACAACTGATTATTTCAAATGCCAAAAATACTATTCGCCCTTTACCAAATAAAAGTTTCCTGGGAATAAGACCAAAACTATGGGCTTATATGTCAGCAGGAGTATCTCCGAAAAGAGGGTTCAGAAAATGGCTTAAGAAAAGAGGCGAGGCGCCAGTACTCATGAATGAGGTAAAACCTACAGTTTCTTCAGCAATAATCGATGCAAAACTTTTTAATATTGGAATTTTTAAAAGCTCTACTCAATTCATTATAAGTGAGAAAAAATACACTTCAAAGGTGAGGTATGTAATCACAATTCACAAACCATATACGGTAAAGGAAATCACCTATTCAATTTCTGATGACAGAATTACAAAGCTCATTCAGACCGAAAGTAGAAAATCATTAATTCTCCCTGGTGACATTTACAACCTCGATTTGCTTAAAAATGAAAGGTTAAGAATCGATGTTTTGTTAAAAAATAATGGTTATTTTTATTTTAATCCTGACTATTTACTCTTTAAAGCTGACACCTCAGGAGCAAGGAATTCGGTTTCCTTAAGTCTTACTCTGAAGGACAGCATTCCCAAAAATGCATTGATTGTATTTCGCATTAACAGGGTGAATATTGATCAGGATTATTCTTTAAATGATATTACTCTGAAAAGTTTAGCTGACACGTCCCAATCTCAAAGTAAAATATCTTCCGGGAAAGGGATGAATATAAGGCCGGAAGTTCTGTTATCGTCAATATATCTGAAAAAGAATGATATCTATTCAAGAAAAAATCATAACATAACTCTTAACCGTCTGATGTCGCTTGGGAATTTCAAATTTGTGAGTGTAAAATTTTCAAAGAGCGATACCACTGCCGGTGATTACCTCGATGCAACTATTCTTATGACCCCAATGTCAAAATACACATTCAGTACAGAAGCAGATATCGTCTCCAAATCTAATAATTATACAGGTCCCAGATTGAATTTAAGCTACCTGAATAAAAATACTTTTAGAGGCGCCGAGATGCTAAAGCTAAACATGGCTGGTTCGTTTGAGGCACAACTTCGCGGAACTGGGAATAACCTCTATTCTTACTCATTGAACCCTCAGCTTGAGCTATATTTCCCGCGCTTTCTCGTCCCTTTTCATATTGAAAACAATAGCATTTATCTGCCAAAAACGCGTTTTACACTATCGTATACCTATTTAAAAAGGGTTAACTATTTCGATATGGGAATGTTACAGTTTATCTATGGTTTTAACTGGAAGAAAGATATAAGAACTGAACATGAATTAAACCCGGTTAATATAAGTTATACTTCTATCGGAAATAAGTCGGAAGTTTTTAATGCCTTGCTTAATTCCAACCCTTTTCTTAAAAAGAGTTATGAAGAGCAGTTTATTGCAGGTGCATCTTATTCATTCACCTATAATGAGCAGATAATGCCGAATAAAAAAATTCAGTATTATCTTAACTATACATCGGAAATAGCCGGCAATACTTTTTCGCTGTTTAAAATAATTACCGGGGAAAAAATATCCTCCGAGAGCCCCTCAAGGATAGCCGGATCAATATATTCACAATATTCAAGAGTAAGTATAGATGGCCGCGCTTACTATAATTTCCCTGACAAAAATAAAATTGCAATAAGATTATATGCCGGCGCGGCGATCCCCTATGGCAACTCATCCACGCTGCCTTATATTAAACAGTTTTTCAGCGGCGGGACAAACAGTATACGTGCTTTTCGTATTAATTCAGTAGGACCAGGTACCTCACAACCCAGTGCGGAAAGCAACAGCTTTTTACAAACCGGAGGTGATATTAAACTTGAGATGAATGCAGAGTACCGGTTTAGTATCTATCATTTTATTAAAGGAGCTTTGTTTACGGATGCAGGAAACATCTGGCTGCTTAAATCGAACCCTGAGAATACCGGGAGTCCATTTTCATTTTCACAGTTCTATCATGAGCTGGCTGTTGGAGCCGGGATGGGACTACGATTTGATATTTCATTTGTCATATTACGATTCGATCTGGCTACCCCGTTAAGAAAACCATGGATCACAGAAAATAACGGGTGGGTTATTAATCAGATAGACCTGGGAAGTTCGATATGGAGAAGAGAGAATCTGCTTTTGAATATTGCAATTGGATATCCGTTTTAAAATAAAATCAGGGACACACCATAGCATGTCCCTGCTTTATTATCTGAAATATTATTGACTAAAAAAGACTCCATGCAACGGTAACACCTGCCATAACGACAGCAACCATCGACATAAGTTTTATAAGAATATTCATTGATGGGCCGCATGTATCTTTAAACGGATCACCTACGGTATCTCCAACGACACTTGCTTTGTGGCACTCACTTTTCTTACCGCCATAGTTTCCTCTTTCAATGTACTTTTTAGCATTATCCCATGCACCACCCGCATTGTTAAGCATACTTGCAAGAGTAAAACCAGTAGTCATTCCACCCATTAACAACCCGACAACTCCCGGAACACCAAAAACGATCCCTGTAACAACAGGAACAATGATTGCCATTAGTGCCGGAATAACCATTTCTTTTTGTGCTCCTTTAGTTGCAATCTCAACACATTTTGCATATTCTGGTTTTCCGGTTCCCTCCATGATACCCGGAATTTCACGGAACTGGCGTCTTACCTCCTCAACCATTACACCTGCATTCCTTCCGACAGCTTTCATAGCCATTGCAACAAATACAAAACACATCATTGCTCCTATGAAAAGACCTGCTAGTAATATAGGATTGAAGAGTGAAAGATTATAAGCAGAAACAAAATCTTTGATTCCGGCGTGTGAAACTTCGACAGCACTTTGGCCTGCCTGAAGAGCTGCCGGTACATGACTCTTATAAAACAAAACATCACCGATCTGTTTGTAACCATCAATACTTTTGTCAGCAAGTCTGCCAAGCCATAATTTTACTTCCTCCATATATGCAGCAACCAGAGCCAGTGCAGTAAGAGCAGCTGAACCAATAGCGAATCCTTTACCTGTAGCAGCAGTTGTGTTGCCAAGTCCATCGAGAGCATCAGTTCTCTCTCTTACTTCTTCAGGAAGACCAGCCATTTCAGCGTTTCCGCCAGCATTGTCAGCAATCGGTCCGAAAGCATCAGTTGCAAGAGTTACTCCCAGAGTTGAAAGCATGCCTACAGAAGCAAACCCGATACCATAAACACCCATTGCAAAGTTGTGGAATCCTCCTGCAAATGAATAAGCAGCGATAATACCAGCGACAATTGTTAAAACAGGAAGCCAGGTTGAAAACATACCTACAGCCATACCTTCAATAATTACGGTTGCCGGTCCTGTTTGAGATTGTTCTGCAATACCCTGAGTTGGTTTATATCCATCAGAAGTGTAGTATTCAGTTGCCTGTCCGATAATTACACCAGCAACAAGACCTGAAACTGCAGCACCAAAAACACCCCAGGTAATCCAGTCTGCATAAGCCAAACCAGCCAAAACAACCAGAATAAGAGCTGAACTTCCTCCTGTTCCAAGCAAAAGAGCTCTGAGAAGGGTTTTCGGAGAAGCCGATTCTTTTGTTCTTACCATATATATTCCGGCAATTGATAATAAAACCCCAATTGCTGAAACCAGCATAGGAGCAATAATTGCTTTTAACTGATAATCGCTTTGTCCGACTATTGCAGGAAGAGCAGCACCAAGGGCAGCTGTTGCAAGTATTGAACCTGCATAAGACTCATAAAGGTCAGCTCCCATTCCGGCTACGTCACCTACGTTATCACCAACGTTATCGGCAATAGTTGCAGGGTTACGTGGATCGTCTTCAGGTATACCAGCTTCAACTTTTCCAACAAGGTCAGCACCTACGTCAGCAGCTTTTGTAAAGATACCGCCACCAACACGTGCAAAAAGAGCCTGTGTAGATGCACCCATACCAAAAGTGATCATTGTTGCAGTGATCTCAACAAATTTCTGATGACCATCAATTCCGGGCTGAACAAAAGTAAGTCCTAAGAACTTTAGTCCTGTGGCCATATGTTCAGGAGTGAAAATAACCTTATCAAGGAGAAGGAACCATGCAGCAATGTCGAGGAGTGCGAATCCAACTACAACAAGACCCATAACTGCTCCACTGCGCAATGCAACCTGTAATCCTTTGTTAAGGGATTTTGATGTCGCCCAGGCTGTACGGTTTGATGCAAATGTTGCAGTTCTCATACCCAGATAACCGCAAAGACCTGAAAAGAATCCTCCTGTCAGGAATGCCACCGGAACAAATGGGTTCTGTACTCCCATATATGCCAGTATCGATAATAATACAATAAGAACAAGAAAGATCTTGGTTACAACTGTATACTGGCTTTTAAGATAAGCCATTGAACCTTCTCTTACGTATGCAGCAATCTCCTTCATCTTATCTGTCCCTTCGTCCTGCTTCATCATTCCTTTGTAGAAGATCCAGGCGAACAGAAGTGCCAGGAGAGCTGAAACAGGCACAATCCAAAAAATAGTACTAATCATGATATTTGTTTTAAATTAAAAATTAAAATATTTTGAAACTAAAAAAAAATTCACCGGTACAAAACTATTATAGTTTTTATTTTAAACAATGATTTATTGATATAAATTTTAATGACTTTCGCTATTCTAGAATGAATATAAACTAAAGTTGTCGTTTCCTTCAGATGTATGATATTGGGCTTATATAAAATTAAGGAATTATACCTGAGAAGTTGACTAATTTAGCTGAGAATTATACGAAAAAATCCATGGTTATGATATAATTTAATAGCAGGAAAAGCTTACTTCCTTTTACTATTATTACCTTTGCCCCGATTAATAAAGTGACTGTTAAAAAAACAAAAAAAGCACTATGGCTAATTTTTTCGACGACAAAATATCTGAGCGGCTGGGTGGTATCAACTTTGGAAAATCAACAGTAATCTACAAATTTGAACTTATCAAAAGGGCAAAAGCGGCTGCAAAAAAGGCACACCCCAACGTTCCTTTAATCGATATGGGAGTAGGAGAGCCTGACTGGCCGGCCGATAGCCTGGTTGTTAAAGCTCTGGCTGAAGAAGCCGGAAAACCCGAAAACAGATGGTATGCAGATAATGGAATTCCGGAATTTCAGGAAGCTGCTGCAGGTTATCTTGAAAAAGTTTATGGCCTTAAGGGATTAATACCCTCCGAAAATATAGTTCATGGCATCGGCTCAAAACCGATACTCGCAATGCTTCCAATATGCTTTATTAATCCTGGCGATGTCTTATTAACAACAGTTCCGGGATACCCTGTAACAGCTACTTATACAAAATATCTTGGCGGCGAAGTATTTAATCTGCCTCTGCTTGAAGAAAACTCCTTTTTGCCGGACTTTAGTATCATTCCTCAGCCAATCCTGAAAAGAGCAAAGCTCCTCTATCTGAATTATCCAAATAATCCTACCGGTGCCGTAGCTACAGTTGAGTTCTTTAAAGAGGTAGTAGCTTTTGCAAAGAAAAACAATGTTATAGTAATTCATGATGCACCTTACGCTGCCTTAACCTACGATGGATACAAGCCACTTAGTTTTCTTTCTGTTGATGGAGCAATGGATGTTGGAGTAGAAGTCCATTCGCTGTCAAAAGCATTTAATATGACAGGATGGAGAATCGGTTTTATTTGTGGTAACAGTAAAGCTGTAAATGCTTTTGCAACTGTAAAAGATAACACTGATTCAGGTCAGTTCAGAGCAATTCAGAAAGCAGCTATAGAGGCATTCAAACATACTGAAATAACGGAAAAAACAGTGGCTAAATACTCCAGGCGATTCGATCTTCTTGTAGATGCATTAAACGAATCAGGATTTACAGCTAAAAAACCAAAAGGATCTTTCTACTGTTATGTCAAAGCCCCTGTTGGAACTGAAGGAGGAAAAGTATTTAATTCAGCATCAGAGTTTTCAGAGTATTTGATTACAGAATCCTTAATATCCACTGTTCCATGGGATGATGCCGGAAAATTTATCCGGTTCTCCGTTACATTTGAGGCAGAGTCACTCAAAAGAGAAATAGAGGTAATGAATGAATTGAAGGAAAGGATGAAATTATTGAAATTAAAATTTTGAAAAACCTGATTTTAAACATTGTATATTAAACATATTGAGAGAATTACATAACGGTATGATATTTGCCGGTCAATGTCTGTAAATAACCCGGATAGAAGTCTGATACGAACGTTTCCGGGGAAAAATACCTTCTGTTAATAATTGTTAATTATTTTTTTTATCATATATTTGAAAATAATCCAATCCAACGCAAGCATATGCCTAAAATATCAGCAGTTATAATTACATTTAACGAGGAGCTATTCATTGGAAAATGTCTGGCTTCAATAGATGGAATTGCCGATGAAATAGTAGTAGTTGATTCATTTTCAACAGATGCCACTGAAGAAATTTGCAAAAAATATAATGTCAGGTTTGTAAAACACGAATTTGAAGGGTTCAGAGATCAAAAGAACTATGCCCTCGGACTTGCCAAATTTAAAAATATATTATCTCTTGATGCTGATGAAGTTATAAGTGATGAACTTAGAGCCTCAATTTTAGCTGTAAAAGATAATTGGTTATATGATGGTTATCTGTTCAACAGACGAAGTAACTATTGTGGAAAATGGATCAATCATTCTCACTCTTATCCTGACAGGCAACTAAGACTTTTTTATGCGGACCATGGAACATGGGGTGAGCTAAATCTTCACGAAAGATTTATGATGGCAAACGGAGCCAAAGTAGGAAAACTGAAAGGTGACCTTCTTCACTGGCCTTTTAGTTCACCTCAGGATCATCTCGATAAGATGAAAAAATATTCTATGATAGGCGCCGAAGAGTACCATAAGGCAGGGAGAAAAGCAAATATTTTCACGCCATATATTCATCTGATATGGGGTTTTATCCGGTCATATATTATTAAAGGAGGATTTCTTGACGGTCGGGAAGGCTACGTGATCTGCACTACTTATGCAAAATCCACTTTCAATAAATACAAGAAACTCAGAGAGCTCAATAAGCTTGCAGTTGCCAGGTAAATTCATCTGAATGGTTTTCGATGACGATATAAAGGAAGCCCTGGACTCGCTTAGAGAAGGGGGTATAATTATCTATCCTACTGATACTATATGGGGAATTGGATGCGACGCAACAAATGCTGTGGCTGTTGAAAAGATCTTTAAAATAAAATCAAGAAACGAAAATAAAAGTTTGCTTGTTCTGGTTGATGGTGAAAATATGCTTGACCGGTATGTTAAAGATATTCCCGAAATAGCTTTTGAACTTGCAGATGTTTCTGATACTCCTCTGACTATTATCTATCCTGGAGGTAAAAATCTCGCTCCCGGAGTATGCAGCGAAGATGGTTCAGTTGCAATTCGGATCTGCCATGATGAGTTCTGCCATGAACTGATAAGCCGTTTCAGGAAGCCAATTATTTCAACATCAGCCAATCTAAGCGGTAAATCATCACCTGAAAATTTCGATGATATCGATAATACAATTATAGAATCTGTCGATTATGTTGTTAAATACCGCCAGGATGACCTTGAAAAACATACTGCATCGCCGATCATCAAACTGGAAGCAAACGGTACAATCAAAATTATAAGAAAATAACTTATCTTGATCTTACATGTCCTGAGCCTGAAACCCGCGAATCAATCTTTGCAGCCTTCCCGAAATAATTCACATTTCCGCTCCCTGAAATACTTACATCTGCCGATCCGATTTTTAACTGTTCTCTATGCTAGCGCGGATTTGCAATCCGTGATACACATATTTTAACCATTGGCACCGATTACAAATCGGCGCCAGCGGGCTATCAGGATGGCGCCAGCAAATGATGTATAATGAAAAATCAATTGATTTCGGTAAGTCCATCCGGGATATCCATGATAATTATATTCTTCCCTTTATCGATCTTCACGATAAAATCTTCATGGAAAGGGATAAGAATTTCTTTATTTTTTTCAGAGATAATACTCAAAAGCAATTGTCCCGGGTTTAAAATTACCTCCCTGATTACTCCAAGCAACTTATTCTCTTGTATAACTACCTGATAACCTATGAAGCTCTGAATATCTTCTGGTTGATTATGATCAGTTATTCCGGTTGTAAGGAAGACCCTGCAACCAATAAATTCATTTACTTTTTCAATTATACTGTAATCATCAAATCTGAGTTTCAGAATATCGGCTCCTGAATAGTCTGAATCTGATATAAAAAAAGGAACCAGTCTTCCTTCGATTTCCAGAAAGACTGATTCCATTTGGGGTATATTTTCAAAAAAGATTTTTTCTAACCTTACAGTTACGGCACCCTCATAACCGCTAACTTTTGTTATTCGTCCGAGTAATATATCGCTGGTGTAAGCCATTGGATCGTTGATCCTTATGACTACTCTGTTACTCCTGCGGTTTATCCTCAGCAACCGGCTCTGAAGCAGCCTCTTCTGAAGCAGACTCTTCTGCAGCAGGTGCCTCAACAGTTTCTTCTGCTATTGCGTCAGCTTTATCTCCTGCTGCTGCTCTAGCTGCAAGATCTGCATTTCTTTTGGCAAATTTCTTAGCTCTTGCTTCATTAACGCTTTTTTCAACAGATAGAAGTTTTACTAATTCATCATCCTGAGATTTCTCAAGATTTGATTTTTTGGCTTCGATTTTTGCTTCATTCTGCTTAACCCATTCTTCGAATCGCTTAGTAGCTTCAGCTTCATCAAATGCACCTTTATTAACACCTTCAAGGAGATGCTTTTTAATTAGAACACCTTTATAAGAAAGGATAGCTCTACATGTATCTGTAGGTAATGCGCCATTTTGCAGCCAACCCAATGCTTTATCGAAATCGAGCTCGATAGTTGCTGGGTTAGTAACCGGATTATACGATCCGATTTTTTCAATATATCTGCCATCACGTGGCGATCTGCTATCTGCAACCACAATGTGGTAGAAGGCCAGTTTCTTACGACCTTTTCTAGCTAATCTGATTTTAACTGCCATTAATTCCTACGCTTTATAATTTAACTTGTTTAAAAATTGTGGCTGCAAAGATAATAGTAAATATATTACTGCACAAGTAAATGCCTACTTCTTTATGCCCAGGACGCTCTTTCCCTCCTTTGTCCAGTAAGTACTTAAATTTGAGCGCTCTATGTAGTACCTGTTTTCCTCATCCGGATTATTACTGTCAATATACCAGGGCATATGCCTTACCATGTAGGGATAAGCTGTCCTGTACATCTCAATATTACTGTTTGCATGTTTGCGCTTGCCACGGGGGCGGTAAAGAGCAAAAGTGGTATCAACCGGGGCCCAATAGAGCATATCATCTCTCTTAAAAGCATCATAAAACTTTTGTTCCCATGTTATAACTCTTTCCTTAAAAGCATAATGATCAGGAATATCATCGATCTTCAATGAAAAACCAACCTTCCTGGCAAGTTTATGTTTTTGCAGAGTCTTTAGAAAAAACAATAAAAAATCAGCCGGACATTCATCAATCGGCACCACATCAGAATCCGTATAAACAAAAAAGTTGTTCTTGAATTGTTTATATATGCCACTCTTCCATAATGCAGTCATCCCAATGTTTTCTTTGAGTAAGAACACCTTGTAACTACATGTTTTATAGTACTCAAGCAATGGAGGATACGTTGACAAATTATCAATAATGAAAATATTTTTATACCCTCTTATTTCAAGACTATTAATAAGCTTTTTTAATAAATCCAGCCGGTTAAAATTGTTGATTATTATTGGGATATTCTTATAATCAACAACCTTTGGAGGAAATAACATTTCAATCAGACAATATCGTATTGATACCAGTCTGTAATATAAATATTTTAATCTGTTTTCCGGAATGAACCTTTTTCCCATTACGCAAAAATAAAACATTTATTAATACTAAATCACAAAAAATAAAAGCGGCAGCTTTCGTTGCTGCCGCTTTTACTATTCATTGCCAGTTTCTAGTACCCTGGGTTTTGTTGTATTTTAAGGTTTGGATTTGCTTCGAGTTCTCTGGCCGGTATCGGAAATAGCAACTTTGGATCATTGAAAGGAAGGGCACCTACATTCTGATGTAACCTTCTTAAATCATGTATCTTAAATCCCTCAAAAGCAAGTTCAAGTCTCCTTTCCATTAAAATATCATCAAGTGTTACAGATTCTGCTGCTGAAAGACCGGCCCGGGTATGAATGATGTTATAATCAACCAAAGGTGCCGGACCAACATAAGGCAGTCCAAGTCTGCTATTGCACTCAGCCCTGATAAGATACATTTCTGCAAGACGGATCAGATTAATTACTCCATACTGGTTGTTCCATTTACCACATTCAATTGATCCATTCCCGTTAAAAAACAGGTCAAATCTCTTGTCTCCTACCTGATAAAGGTTAAGGTGGCCATCGAGTATTTCAATATCCCCATCTCTTCCTCCATATGCAGGAACTGAAAAAAATTCTGTCATTGAACTGAATCTGTCCTGAGGGGTTATCTGTGTGGCAAAGATATCCTCCGAAGTATTATTATCTTCATTAAATACACCTACATATGAACCTTCCAATGTACCTTGAGTAGCAAGTACACCTTCATATGAATTCATAAGCGTGTAAACACCTGAACTTATCACAGTATGTGCAGCTGCTCTTGCATTCGCATAATCTCCCTTCTGAAGGTATACCCTTGCCAAAAGTGCGTTTGCTGCACCGCTTGAAGCATATACACCATTATTGTCGGGGAGTTCGGAGGCAGCAAGCGTAAGATCGGCAATCACCTTAGCATAAACTTCATCAACAGTATTACGGGTAACCATGTTGCTTTCACCAATAACTCCGGTAGGTGTAAGAATCAATGGAACACCTAATTGGGTATTGTCTGCCCCAAAATTGTACTGGTCAGCAAAGAAACGTACCAGGTCGAAATACATAAGGCTTCGAAGGAAGAGGGCCTCCCCTTCAACTTTTCCCTTGTCAGCAGCTTTTACTAAATCAAGGGCGGTCAGAATATTGTTAGTTATATTGATAACTTTATAACTGTCACTCCACTGTACTTCAACTTCAGAGTTAGAAGCAAGAATTGTCTTATTGAATAACTGGCGTGGATCAATATATGTTCCAACCCATTTAATTTCCCCGTTACCTCCCATTAGTTCAGCATTTCGAAGAATGTTTCCACCGTAAATTCCGGGTAAAGCAAACTGGGAATATGCTCCCTGAAGAACAAGTTTCACATTTTCATCCGATGTCAGAGCAATCTTCTCATCGATATTCTGAGAAGGCTGCAGGTCGAGATATTTGTCGCACCCTGTGAATAAACCCAGTAGCACAACTATTGATAATATTGTAAGTAATCTATTCATCGTTTCTGATATTTTAAAATATTATAAGCCTATATTAATACCGAATACAATTGACCGGGGCTGAGGAGCAGAATAAAAATCACATCCCGATGTTATGTTATCATTAAGAAAGTCAGTCGATACTTCCGGGTCCCATCCGATATATTTGGTGAATGTAAGAAGGTTCTGACCCTGTATGTAAATCCGCATTCTGTCAAGACCAGCCTTTTTAATTAGATTCTTTGGCAACTCATAACTAAGCACCAGGCTGCGCAGCTTCATATATGAACCATCTGACAAATATCTGCTGTTACGGCTCTGATCACCATTGTCCCATCCAAGTCTTGCCTGAGGTACATCGGTTACATCTCCCGGCTTTTTCCAGCTGGCGAGCTGAGAAGTCAGCTGGTTGTCAAACCATACACCGTTTGCACCCATCCACTGGTCGCCGATCAGATGAATTTTGTTCCCGGTTACACCTTGGAAAGTAAATGCCAACTCAATCCCTTTAAATCCGATAGTGTTGGTAATGGCTCCTATTAAATCAGGTGTTGGTTTTCCAAGAATAATAAAATTAGCATCTATGAAATTATTGGTTTTTGCAGTATGATCAATAACATTACCGTTAGCATCCTTTGCATTAACATACCAAAGTGCATCGCCATTTGCAGGGTCAACTCCGGCATATTCAGCTCCATAGAAAGCACCTATTGGCTGGCCTACTTTTACAACGTTCATGTAGCGGGCACTTCCTCCATCAATAATATCTTGTCCGCCAAGATTGGTTACCTCATTTTTGTTATAGGAAAAATTAAGGCTGGTATTCCAGGTAAATGTTCCTGTCAGGTTGTTTGTGTTAATAACAAATTCAAATCCCTTATTCTGGATAGATCCGATATTCTGAATCTGCGTTAAATATCCTGATGTTGCCGGAACAGGAACATCTAATAGCAGAGCTTTTGTTTTCTTTACATAATAATCAATTTCACCCGAGATACGGTTTTTGAAAAATCCGTAATCAAGACCTATATCTACCTGTCGTGTCGACTCCCATCCAAGGTTCGGGTTCCTGATCTGAGTTGGTATTAGTCCGGCAATGCTATTATAATTCCCTACTCCGTAAAGACCAAGGTGCCCGAAGTTTCCAATACCTGCATTACCTGTCAAGCCGTAACTTGTCCTGAGTTTAAGAAAACTTAAAGTGTTATTATCAGCCAGGAAAGATTCCTTCGTTAATACCCATCCAACTGAAGCTGCCGGGAAAAAACCATATCTGTTGTTTTTTCCAAACCTTGAAGAACCATCAACACGTCCTGAAATTGTAAAAAGATATTTAGCTTTATAATCAAAGTTAACCCTTGAAAAATATGAAAGGAAGCTATATTTTGTAAGTGTTGATGTTGCTCCGGTTATTAATCCTGCACTTGCAAGAGTTTTCAATTCATCAAGAGGAAATTGCTGACCTTCAGCATGAGCATTATCAACTAAGGTATATTGAAATTCAGTACCAAGAACTGCACTCAAACCGAAATCACCTAAACTCTTCAGGTAATCGAGATATGACTTGGTTGTAATATTCTGTGTCTGACCATAGTTTGCAAACCCGTAACCGTTTATACCTGTTCCTGATTCAGTCAGTTTACCATATCTCGCATTTTCTTTAAGGTTGTAGAGATCGAAACCAAGTTCATTTCTCCATTTGAGTCCATCCATAATGTTAACTGTGAGATATCCGTTGGCTATTGACCTGTACTCGAGAATATCTCTTGATGCATACTCTACATCAAGAAGTGGGTTGTAATAAGTTGCTGTTGGTGTATTATATAATATTCCGTCAAGATCGCGGGGAGGTGTTACTGGTGATAACGCAACAAGCTGCATAGGTGATGAAAAAGCATTATCTGCCGAAACCTGATCAATTTTTGTCCGGTTTAAACTTAAAGAAAATCCCAGATCAACATATTTATTTACTTTATTGTCAACATTCAGTCGTGCAGATATTTTTTCAATACCATTTGAAACCAGTATCCCCTGCATATTGTTATAAGAAAGACTGGTAAAGTATTTCAATTTGTCATTCCCTCCCTGAGCTGACATATCAGCTGCAAATATTTTTCCTTTTTGAAATGCAAGCTTCTGCCAGTCGGTGTTTACCTTCGATCCTGTGTAATTGCCACTTTCATCGAGGATAGCTGCCCAACCTGAATACCTTTTTAGTCTCTTTTCGACCTCGAGTCTGTAGTAATTATTTGTTCCGACAGGATCACCATAATATGCGTCATCAGCGAGGTCGCCATTAACAGCTGCATCTCTGAAATAACTTATATATTGATCCGCATTCATAAAATCCCTGCTGTGAGAAGCTTCATTATAACCTGACTGCATTGTGAAGTTTAACTTTGTATCTCCGTTTATCCCTTTCTTTGTTGTAATAAGAACTACTCCGTTGGCGCCTCTTGAACCATATATAGCTGAAGAAGCTGCATCTTTCAGGATATCTATTGATTCAACATCATTGAAGTTAATTGAAGTCAGAGGATTAATTATAGCGCCCGATTGGTTTAATGACTCTGTTGTTATTGGAATGCCATCCACAACAAAAAGAGGCTGGTTTGTAGCTGTTATAGAGGAAGATCCGCGGATTCTCATGTTTGTTGTACCGGTAGATTTCCCGTTTACCGACTCGATAAAAACGCCAGCAGTCTTTCCCTGCAAAGCCTGTTCAATTGTAGGAACAGATACGTTTTTAAGCAGCCCTCCATCAACTTTTGAGATACTTCCTGTAACTTTGGATTTAATCTGAGTTCCATATCCAACTACTACTACTTCATTAACCCCAACAAGATCGTATTCGAGGTCAACATTGTAAACATTTGAAGTTCCAATAGCTACCTCTTTGGTTTTCATCCCCACATACCTTACTTGAAGGGTAGAGCCCGGTGCTGCACTAATCTGGTATTTCCCTTCCAAATCTGTAACTGCTCCGACGGTGCTTCCTTTAACCAATACTGTAGCTCCGATAACGGGTAGCTTATCTTCCGCCTCGGTAACAGTACCTGTAATTGTTTTTTGCTGTGCTGCTGCCGGCAGCAAAAAACCGAATAGTACAAAAAATAAAAAAAGAAGTTTTCTCATAACTTTTGTTTTAGGTTTAAGTTTAACGGAATAATACAAAACAATTTTACTGCTATTAATGCAAAATGCATCCTTGGTTTAAATTATTAAGTAATGCAAATTAACTAATATTTTTAAACAATTCGAAAAATCAGATAATAAACTTACGCTGTTTTTGACTATTTTTGTCTTCCAACCCAGACTAAAATTTCGCCCAGTTATGTCTTCATTTTCTCACCTTCATGTTCATACACAATACTCCATACTCGATGGAGCTTCAAGTATCCCTTTGCTTATGGATAGGGTGAAAGCATTGGGCATGGAGGCAATAGCAATTACAGATCATGGTAATATGTTTGGTGTCAAAGAGTTTCACAACCATGCAACTAAAAAGGGAATTAAGCCTGTTATCGGATGTGAAATATATGTTGCAAAAAGATCTATTGAAGAGGTAAATGTAAAAGAGGACAGGTCAGGTGATCATCTTATACTCCTGGCAAAAAACCTTACTGGTTACAAAAACCTTATCAAACTTGTTTCAACTGCCTGGATCAAAGGCTTTTATTATAAACCACGGATTGACAAGAATCTGCTAATAAAATATCATGAAGGGCTTATTGCATCTTCAGCTTGTCTGGCCGGAGAGATTCAGGATGAAATTCTGAATGGGACCATGACAGGTGCTGAAACAGCCCTGAAGAGCTATCTCAATATTTTCGGCGAAGATTTTTACCTGGAGATTCAACGGCATGAGACATACGATCCAAATGCCGACCGGTCTGCCTTTCCTCTTCAACAGAAAGTTATAGAGGCTTTTAAAAAGCTGTCAGCTAAATATAATGTAAAAGTAATTGCCTCAAATGATGTGCACTTTATAAATGCTGATGATGCCGAAGCTCATGACAGACTGATCTGCATAAATACAGCTAAAGATATTGACGATCCAAACAGATTAAGATATTCGAAACAGGAATATCTTAAAAGTGAAGAGGAGATGCGTGCCATCTTTAGCGATATCCCTGAGGCAATAGATAATGTGGCCGGACTTGTTGCCAAAATTGAAAACTATAAACTCAATCATGATCCCATCATGCCTGAATTCGAGTTGCCGGAGGGGCATACCGATAAGGACGAGTACCTGAAATTCCTGACGTATAAAGGAGCGAAGAAAAGATGGGGAGAATTAACGAAAGAACAGACAGAAAGGCTTGATTTTGAATTGGAAATGATAGCTAAAATGGGGTTTCCCGGGTATTTCCTTATTGTACAGGATTTCCTGAATGCGGCAAGAGATATGGGGGTATCTGTAGGTCCGGGAAGAGGCTCAGCTGCAGGGTCCGCAGTTGCTTTCTGCCTGAAAATTACTGATATAGATCCCATAAAATACGGACTTCTATTTGAGCGCTTTCTGAACCTCGACCGTATATCAATGCCCGATATTGACATTGATTTTGATGAAGACGGAAGAGATTCCGTGCTGAAGTATGTTGTAAATAAATATGGTCACGATAAGGTGGCTCATATTATTACGTTTGGCTCTATGGCAGCCAAAATGGCAATCAGGGATGTTGCAAGAGTTCAGAAACTGCCACTGCCAGATGCTGACAGACTTGCCAAGCTAGTTCCTGAAAGACCAGGTGTCACTCTGGCCGATGCATATGCGGAGGTTCCTGAACTTGCAAGAGAAAGAGAATCTTCAAATAAACTTATATCCCAAACTTTAAAATATGCTCAGGTACTGGAAGGGTCGGTAAGGCAAACCGGAGTTCACGCCTGTGGCATAATAATAGGTAAAGACGCTCTTGACAATTATATCCCTCTGTGCACTGCCAAGGATACTGACCTTTATGCAACACAATATGATGGCAGTCATGTTGAATCAGTAGGTCTTCTGAAGATGGATTTCCTGGGTTTAAAAACTCTCTCTATAATTAAAGATGCCACTGACAATATCAAAAAATCGAAAGGGATAGACATTAACATAGAGGAATTACCGCTTGATGACAAAAAAACATTTGAACTCTTCAGTAACGGAGAAACTACAGGCATCTTCCAGTTTGAATCAACAGGAATGAAGAGATACCTTAAGGATCTTGAACCAAACAGGTTTGAGGACCTTATTGCCATGAATGCCCTGTACCGCCCGGGTCCAATGGAATATATTCCGAAGTTTATCAGGCGTAAGCATGGTACAGAAAAGATCGACTATCCGATTCCGGTGATGGAAAAATTTCTTGATGACACCTACGGTATTACTGTCTATCAGGAACAGGTGATGTTACTTTCGCAGGAACTGGCCGGTTTTACAAAAGGAGAAGCCGACTCACTCAGAAAAGCAATGGGGAAAAAGAAACGCTCCATAATGGATGAGATGAAGCTGAAGTTTCAGGAGGGCTGCGCCAGGAAAGGGTATGATATAAATATTGTCAATAAGATATGGTCCGACTGGGAAGCTTTTGCACAGTATGCTTTCAATAAATCACATTCAACCTGTTATGCGCTTGTTGCCTTTCAAACAGGTTATCTCAAAGCCAATTATCCCGCTGAATATATGGCTGCTGTTCTCAGCCGGAACATCAGTGACATCAAAAAGATTACAACTTTTATGGATGAGACCCGCAGGATGGGTATGGATGTTCTGGGACCTGATGTAAATGAAAGTAACGTCAAATTCACTGTAAATAAAGACGGAAACGTTAGGTTTGGTCTGGGTGCAATTAAAGGAGTCGGCGAAAGTGCTGTCTTACAGCTTATTGAAGAGAGAGAAAAGAATGGTCTGTATAAGGATATTTACGATCTGGTTGAAAGAGTGAATCTCAATGCCCTGAACAAAAAAAACCTTGAAGCGATGGCGGTTGCCGGTACTTTTGACTGTTTCGATTCAATAATACGGTCTCAGTATTTTTCACTTGATACAAGAGGATCAAGTTTTATTGAGAGCCTGATACGGTATGGGAATAATGCAAAAACAGTAAAAAATTCAAGCCAGCAGTCTCTTTTCGGCGAAACCGGAGGGTTTGATATGATCAGGCCTGAACCGGCCAACTGTCCCGATTGGCCAAAGCTGGAAAAACTAAATAGGGAAAAAGAGGTAATAGGTATATATTTATCCTCTCATCCTCTCGATGATTTCAAACTTGAGATCAGCACCTTTACAACTGCAACACTTTCCGATCTTCAGAATCTTCGTGAATACCTCAACAGAGATGTCGTTGTTGCAGGTATGGTGATAGATACCAGAAACGGAATCGGCAAAAATGGCAAGCCTTATGGATCATTCACGCTTCAGGATTATTCCGACTCATTCAGGTTTATGATGTTTGACAAAGAATTTATTGATAACAGTAAGTTTTTCACTCTCGGTTACTACCTTCTTATTAAAGGGAGGGTCCAGAAAAGAAGGTATAATGAAGATGAGCTGGAATTGAAAATAAGAACAATTACTCTGTTATCGAGCGTTAAAGATGAACTTATAAAATCGGTTACCCTAAAAATTGATACTGAAAATATAAGTACTGAAATGATTAATGAGCTTAAGGAACTTGTTCATGAAAATAAGGGAGAAACTGAATTAAAATTTTTGTTCATAGATCCTGAAGATAAGATCTCACTCCCCATGTTTTCAAGGACTTTCCGTATCAGGCTGAATAACGAATTAATCTCATATCTCGATGATCATCCCGGGATAGAATATAAAGTTAATTAACTATCTTTGCAGAAGATATTTATAGTAAAATCATAAAATATTAAATATTATGGCATTAGAGGTAAATGATACTAATTTCGAAGAAGTTGTTGTTAAATCAGTGAAGCCTGTTCTGGTAGATTTCTGGGCAGAATGGTGCGGTCCATGCAGGATGATAGCTCCTATTGTAGAAGAGATCTCTCATGAGTTTGAAGGAAAGGCTATCGTTGTAAAATGCGATGTAGACAACAGTCCGGGTGTTGCTGCCAAATATGGTATCAGGAATATCCCTACAATTCTTTTCTTCAAGGATGGCAAAGTTGCTGACAAACAGGTTGGCGCCGTTCCAAAAGGCAATTTTGTGACCAAGCTAAATGCATTGATTTAAACTTTATTTTTATATAATACAGCCGTTCGGTATAACTGTAACGGCTTTTTTAATATTTTCCTATGACAATTTGTGTCTTCGCATCTTCGAGCAGCCGTATTGATAATAAGTACGCAATTGCTGCATCAAACCTTGGACTCCTTCTTGCTAAAGCCAATATGGGTGTAGTTTATGGGGGTGGAGGAATTGGTCTTATGGGCAAACTTGCTGATGCTGTTCTTGAAAACGGAGGACGGATAACCGGTGTGATACCCTCGTTCATGAAGGATGCGGGATGGGATCATTCTGAAGTTAAGGAGATGATACAGACACCTGATATGGGTGAAAGGAAAAAGAAGATGTTTGCGATGGCAGATGGAATTATTGCCTTGCCCGGAGGTGTTGGTACACTCGAAGAATTAACTGAAGCAATAACACTAAAGCAGTTAGGCCTGTTCAGGGGACCAATCATCATTCTTAATACCCTGAACTTCTATAAATCACTTATTGATTTTCTTGAACACATGGTATCTGGTAATTTTCTCAGATACGAACATAAAGGAATGTGGAAAATTGCAGATACTCCTGAAGATGCAATAACCCTCCTTCTTAACAAGCAGGATTGGCTTCATGACCCGAGGAGTATTGCAAGAATCTAGCGTTCCGGTATTTTCGTACCAATAAACATGATATCATCCACCTGACCGAGATCACCCTTCCAGTCCATAATTTCCTTTTCCAGCCTGTCTTTCTGTTCCATTATTGGAAGATCCCATATCTCAGATAATAGTTTTTTCACATTTCCTGACTTGTACTTCTTTATCTCTGATGATCCAAACTGATCGGCATAACCATCGGAACACATATAAAGCATATCTCCGGGCTGGATATCCACCGGTTGATTGGTGAAACTCTTCTTCTCATCCATTGTTGTCATTCCAATCGGGAACCTGTCGCCCTTATAAACAAAAACCTCGCCTTTTCTGACAACATACAATGGACTATATGCCCCTGCGAATTCAAGTGTAAAATTTTTCTTATTAAATACAATGAGGGCAAGATCCATTCCATCGTTGATTGCTTTTTCATGACGCTGCAAAAGCGACTTCATAACCTCAATATTCAACTGATCAACGATTGCAGAGGGTCTGGTAAGTCCATATTCCCTGACGACTTTATTCAGAGAGTTGTGTCCGATTATTGACATGAAAGCACCCGGTACGCCGTGTCCGGTACAGTCTACGGCGGCAAGGAACTGCCAGTCACCGCTATCGTACATCCAGTAAAAGTCGCCACTCACAATATCTTTTGGAAGGAAGAGCACAAATGTATCTTTGAAGGTATCTTCTCTGGAAAGCATAGCTCTCTGAATACGTTCCGCATATCTGATACTTGCAGTTATATCTTTGTTCTTCTCTTCAATCTCCATACTCTTCTGAACAACCTCTGCAGTCCTCTCTTTAACTTTTTCTTCAAGAATTATCTTTTCCTTTATCAGGTGTTCTTCCCTGATATGAATGTACATAACAACAATAACTACAAGAATAATTATTGAGGAGAGAATAAACCACCAGGTAAGCCAGAAAGGAGGTTTTATTATGAAATGAAAGGTAATAGGTTTACTATTCCAGACTCCCTGACTATTGCTTGCTTTCACCATGAAGGTATATTTCCCCGGAGGAAGTGTCGGGTAAATTGCCTGAGGATCAGTTACAGTTCTCCAGTCATTCTCAGCCCCTTCAAGCTTCACTTTATACCTTACAACGTCAGGGTTGGTAAGACAGATACTATAAAAGCTGAAAGAGATTGCCTTTTCATCATATTTTAGCTTTAGACCGGTTATCATAGGACGATTCTGGTTGTTTACGCTCATACCCATAATATGTGTCAGGGGTTCAAGCTCTTCAGTTGATGTATTTTTTGGTCTTAATTGAATTGCTCCATTAGCTGTACCAAACCAAATGTCGCCTGTCAAACTTTTATAAACTGCTGAAGGTTTAGCTTCAATTCCTGTGAACCCGTTTTTTTCGGTATATGAAAATATTCTTCTTGTATCGGGAAAGTACCTGTTAAGGCCATTATTTGTACCGATATATATACTTCCATCTTCTCCGGCTTCCAAAAGATTAATATTATTTGAGAGGAGTCCGTCATCCTGTAAAACGGTTGAAACTATTGAATCATTTCTAAATTCCAGTAACCCTTCGCTTGTTCCAATCCATAAAACACCTTTCTTATCCATAACTACAGCCTTGGGTGTTATGCCAGACAGAGCAGAAACCTTCTTATATACATTTTTAGCAGAATTAAACTTAAAAAGGCCGGGCTTATCTCCTTTGGGTACTGTTCCAATCCACATATTCCCGTTTGGATCGCAATAAAGGGTAGTTATAATATTAACAATTACACTATCCATAAGCTGAACGTGCCGGAAACTTTGCTCTTTAATACTACCAACAACAACTCCCTCAACAGTTCCTATCCACAGATTATTCTGTCTGTCAATTTCCAGCGCTTTAACCTGCTGCGGGTTAGGTATATTTGAGTTGATATTAGGCTGTGCCTCAAATTTGGAAGTCTTCATATTATATAGGACGACCCCCCCATTGTCTGATCCGATCCATAAATTCCCTTCCTTATCCTCTCTGAAAAACTTAATATATTCAGAGATAGCATTCTTCGACCGATCGTAGATAACCGGTTTTTTATCTGATCCCGGTAAATATCTGGAAATACCTTTATTTGTACCAAACCAAACTTCACCAGCTTTATCCTGATATATTGCATTAACATTCGGGTCAGGAAGTATTTCTTTTTCATTAATGGTCACAAAAGCATCTCCTTTAAAAATTGTAAGCCCGTTATTCTGATCAGCTATAAGAATATTACCTTCTACATCCTCTATTATTTTATATATCCTTGTTGGTTTAAATCCATTATCAGCATCAAACTTTCGGAGTATTCCACCTTCAGAAACAGCTATTCCTCCCTCCCATGTACCTATCCATACACGTCCTTTTCTGTCCTGAGTAAGGCATGTCACCCAATTACTTTTAATGCCTGCTTTCGGAAGGTCAATGTACTCCATTCTATTCTCTGACATTATATACTTATAAATGCCGCCATTATATGTTCCGAACCAAATATTCCCTACCTTATCTTCCAGAAGACATGTTGGATTGAAATAGGTTGTCAAGTGAGGCATCCGGTAGTTTTCAAACTTATTATTATTCGGATTAAACTTTCTTAATCCAACATCAGCAATACAAATAAAGGAACCATCCCGAATAACGCTTGCACCTGAAACCCGGTCACTCAGCCCATCTTTCCCTGTAAATTGCTTTGTCTTAATATGCTTAATATCATTGACCGGAAAATCAACCTGTATTGCACCTTCATTATAAGAAGTGAACCATATTTTATCCTTAATCTGTGAAATATTTGTTACATCTCCGGTGATCTTTAATGAGTCGAAGGAAGCCTTTTCAAATTTATGACCATCGTATCGGGAAACTCCTCCATTCATATGTCCAAACCAGATGAAACCTAATGAATCTTCTATTATCGACCATACTCCTCCTGTTGAAAGACTATCACGTGATGTAAAATTTTCAAACTTCTTTCCATCGAACCTTGAGACTCCGTTTGCAGTCCCAAGCCAGATATAGTCTTTTGAATCCTGAAGAAGGGTATATACTTTCTGTTCACTAAGCCCCTGCTTAATACTGTAATTATCGAAAAAATACTTCTGTGCCTTAACCGGCAGAATTGTAAACGGTATAAAAAGCAGAAGCCAGACAAAGAGTTTTGTCTGGTTCTTAATGACAGCTATGGTAAACATATTGTATCTATTTTGATATAAAGAAGAAAGTTCCGTTCATATCTTCCAACCCCTGAATCTTGCCAAATTTAGGCTTCTGTCCGTTGTCTGTTGTAACAGCAGCAGTTACCGATTTAACAACAGTTTCAATAGGGATACATGCATTTTTGTTATTTAGCAGTGTATTAGCAAATGTTGCGGTGAATTTAGAATTATCAACAGCCAGCTCATAGCCTGCGGATGAGAATACCTGGGCTGATTTAGAGCCTGCAACGAGAGTATTATCACAAGTTGGGGCGTCATTAGCGGAACGCATGGCAGAATAGAAGCCCGGGCCCGATTCACATGCATCGGATACTACAAGTGTGTGAACTACAACATCGCCATAGCCCTGCAAACCTGCCTTTAATGCATTTATATTGAAATATGTAAACTCATCATCACGTTTTGCATCGACCGGAATCCAGTAACCTACGTCATTTATAAATTTACCATGGCCTGCATACCATACTAATAAAGATTTAACCTGATTTTTCTTCACTTCGTCTCGGAGTTCAATATTGAAAAATTTCTCCATCTCGGCTTTTGTCATATCCTTCTTGTGAATGATCTGATGTATCTGGTAATTAGCCAGAGCTCTCTGAATTGTACTTACATCTTTTATCGGACCATCGAGGCTGGCAAAATTTACATAACTTGAGTTTTCAATTATTATCGCCCAGGTTCTTCCCATCGGATTATTGGCAGCTATTTCAGCGCCTTCCCTGTTTATCGTAAATTCAGTTTCCTGTTTATTTCCATAGATATCCTCAACGACAACTGAAAATTTATTAAGATTAGATACATCGAGATTAGCGGAGAATCCCGGATTCAATTCATTCGGAGTGTAACTTGCTGTGCTTTTACCGACTGTAATTGATTTTATAAGACTCTGATCTGTTATTTTCCCCTGTATGGCAATAGTTGGGGTTGGTGAGTCAAGATAAACCTTTCCGTCTTCTGAAGTATAAGGTGCAATAAGTGTAATTTTTGGCGGGTCGGTTTCGGTCCGTAAAAGAGGGTAACTTACAACCTTCTCATTGTCATAATCATCACGGGCAACCAGCTTTACGCTATTGAGCCCATTTACATTGATATTTGCAACAAAATCATATCCCCCTTTATTTTGAGTGAATGGTATTGCTTCATTATTAATTGTAAATGATTTGATTTTGCTCTTTTCTTTAATTGTACCGCTGATTAAAATACCGGCTTTATCACCTCTGATTTGAATAGTGTCCTGTACAGGCATCGGGCTTACGAGAGTAATTTCAGGAGGATCCTTTTCCCTGTTTAATTCATAAAGCCTGGCCTGGGCGTCTTTCAGCATTTTGCGTGCTTTCATATCAAACTCTGAAAGGACTGTTATCTTGTTATAGTCCTCCATGGCTTTATCGAAGTTCAAAATTTCTTCGTACGATTTGGCTCTGGCAAAATATGCATCCGGATCGTCGGCCTTTAGTGAAATATATTTTGAAAAATCATTTATCGCATTTGTATGCTGATTGAATTCCTGGTAACAAATACCTCTTGCCAGATAAAAATCGGGATTCTTAGGGTCAATCAGAATATTCTTGGATATATCGTTAATAGCATTCGGATAATCGAGATTCTTCTTGTAAACCTTACTTCTTGTCATATATGCATCAGTGTTCCTGTCATCATTTTTAATTACAACGTTGCACTGGTTCATTGCTTCCTGAGGATTAGTGGCAATAAGAAGATCTGCAAGTTCCAATCGTGGTGCTGCCAGATCCTTATCTTTGGAAATAGATTTTTCAAGTTCCTTCTTTGCGAGTACATCGTTTTGCAGCTTTCTATAAATTTTCCCCCTGTAATAATAGTCCATAGGGGTATCCTTTATGATTAAAGCAGTATCTGATACTTTCAGTGCCTGATCCCATCTTTCGAGACCCATCAGGGTGACAATCTTCTCGGGATACAGCTTAGCGTTTCGCTTATCCATCGCCGAGGCATGGTTCAGAAGCTTCAATGCCTCATCAAACTTGCCTGTCTTATTACAAACAGCTGCAAGCCTTATGACTATATCAGCATCTTTAGGAGAAAAAACGGCAGCTTTTTCAAAATCGGCCTTGGCCTCAGCATATTTCGATAAATTTTCATAGGTCTTACCCCGTTCAAGGTAATAATCTGAGTTAGAAGGTTCCATCCCTATTGCACTTGTAAATTGAGCAACAGCGTCTTCATACTTTTTGTTTTCAACAAACTCCATCCCTGCTTTGTAATACTTCTTGGCGCTCTGGCCAAAAGCACTTAATGATACCAAGGCCATCATGGTTGCCATAAAAAATATTCGCTTCTTCATATTTTTTTAACTTAATTGGTTAACGAATCCTTACTAACAAAATTAGATATTTTAATTATAATTATAATTATCAATCTTCAATTTATCTTAGTATCATTCTCTTAAATAAATTTCAAGAGAACTATTACTGAAACCCTTTCTTGAAAACAACGACCCGGGCATAACAGGCGCTTTTACACCTTCTTTAAAATAATTTTCGCCGGTAAAAATCCTTGCTTCATTCCACAAATCAGTTGACATAAAATGATTCAGTACTTCTGCTCCTCCTTCAATAAATAAAGATTGAATACCTCTATTGTACAAATATTCAATAATCTGATTGGAAGAAGGAACTTTTTCATCTAATTCAACTTTTGTTGCACCTGAATAACTTATACCTTTATTATGTGTAAACACAACAACCCTGCTATTTGTTTCATTTACAGAAAATTCGTTGCCAATTGTACCTGAACTACTGAGGATAATTCTGAGAGGCTGAGGTCCGCTCCATTCCCTGACATTAAGCTTTGGATTATCAGCCCTGAATGTACCTGCACCGACAAGAATTGCCTGTTCCGATGCTCTCCATTTGTGAACCAGAACTCTTTCGGGGTTTCCGGTAATCCAGTTTGGCCCCGGATCATAACCTTCGGGCCTGATCATATCTAAATAACCATCAGCACTTTGCGCCCATTTCAGAGTTATATATGGCCTTTTTTTCTCATTAAAAGTAAAAAATCGCCGGTTAAGTCTTCTGCATTCCTTTTCAAGAACTCCCGTAATGACCTCACAACCTGCTTTCTTTAGTTTTGACAATCCTCCACCCGATACTTTTTCACTTGTATCAGTTGTTCCGATTACAACTCTCCGAATTCCATTTGAGATAATAAAGTCTGCGCAAGGGGGTGTCTTTCCAAAATGAGAACAAGGCTCAAGGTTCACATAAAGAGTTGATGTCTTTAACTTTGATTTGTCTGAAACAGCATTTATTGCAATAACCTCTGCATGCGGACCCCCTGATTTAAGATGAAATCCTTCTCCTATGATCGTCCCATTATTAACAATTACAGAACCTACCATAGGGTTAGGATAAGTCAAACCCTCAGCTTTGGAGGCCAGTTCGAGGCATCTTTTCATGAATTTATTATCATCAGTCTTCACCATTTCGCTGAAAATGCTAAATTTGACTTATGGCTGTTAATATACAAACTATAAAAGATATCAGGCTTTATCTCACTAAAGAACTTATTGAAATTTATGATGAACCCGAGATAAATGCCCTTTCCAATCTTATTATTAAGACTGTAATCGGGACGTCAAGGTTGCATCAGCTTAATGATATTGCTCAACCTGTTACCAGCTTACAAGAGGGAAGAATTATCGTTATATGCAATGAACTAAAAACAGGTAAACCAATTCAATATATCCTTGGAGAAACCACTTTTTACGATTGTGTTATAAAAGTTAACAGTGCAACATTGATTCCCCGGCCTGAGACCGAGGAGCTGGTAGGTCTTATAATAAAGGAAAATAAAGGGTATTCGGGAAAGATCATTGATTTCGGAACCGGTTCGGGATGTATAGCTATTGCCCTTGCTATAAATTTGCCTGGTTCGAAAATTGAAGGTATTGATATCTCGGCTGAAGCAATTACCATAGCCAGGGAGAATGCGCTTCTGAATAAGGCAGTTGTCACTTTTAAAAAAGGCGATGTTTTCAGCTTTGATACAGAAACAAATGATAAAGCAGGTATTATCGTTAGCAATCCGCCTTATGTCCGCAATTCGGAAAAACAATTCATGAGCAAAAATGTACTTGGGTTTGAGCCTCATTCTGCCCTGTTTGTGACTGATTCTGATCCGCTTGTATTTTACCGGGCAATCCTTAAAATTGCAGAAAAAACCCTGTTGCCCGGAGGAAGATTATATTTCGAGATAAATGAAGCAATGGGAAAAGCAATGATTAAATTGTATGAAGAATTTGGTTATTTAAGAATTGAGGTTATTAAAGATATAAATGGGAAAGAGAGAATAATAAAGGGAACAAAAAATGTCTGAAAATGCCTTGTTCAAAACAGCCCTCAATAAAGCGATGGCGCTATGTTCGCAAAGGGAATACTGTATCAGAGATATACAGGAGAAACTTGGGTCGTGGGGAGTAAGCACGGCCGATAATGAAAAGATTATTGATCTGTTGAAAAAGGAAAATTTTATTAATGAAGAAAGGTTTGCCGCTGCATTTGTAAAAGATAAATTCAATTACAATAAATGGGGGAAGATTAAAATCTCATTCCAGCTCAGAGCAAAGCAAATTCCCGGAAACATTATAAAATCAGCCCTTGATTCCATTGATCATGAGGTGTATACGAGAGTCATTAATGAACTGATAAAATCTCACCGAAGATCAGTTAAAGCCAAAAATAAGTATGATCTGAAGGCAAAACTGTTGCGTTACGGATTATCAAAAGGATTTGAAAGTTCCATCCTATATGATATTTTGAACAGCCAGTTGAATGATTCGGAAGGTGATCCGGATTGATACCATGATGTATTTACGGTTATGATTGCGGCCGTTATTGCGATTATGATTGCGGATTGATTAACGGATATATATGCGGTTAGGATTGCCCATGTTATCGCGATTGGTTTTGCGGGATCATAGACGGATTTATCTGCGGTTATGATTGTAGAGACGCCCAAATTGGGCGTCTTTACTACAATATAATCACCATATTGTTTGATGCGATCATTTATAGAATTTATCATTGTTCCAGTTTTTAGGATTGTCAACAATATAATTTCGGATCCGGATGTATGATTCATTATCCTGGATAACATGGTCGTGGAAACGGGTGTGCCAACCAAAACCGGGATTGTTTTTTCTGGCGTTGATCGTACATATCCGTTTATATTGATTGATGATGACCCCAAATGTACCTGATTTCCATTTGTTTTCAACCCTGGTCATTGTTTGTTGGTTTATTGTTGGGGATGCGGAATCATTTCCGGGTGCATTTGCGGTTATGAATTCATTGTGAATGCCATAATATGGTTTATCAATAATTATTATTCCATGGACGTGGTTTGGCATTACAACAAATGCATTCAAATAAACATTTGGGAAATGGTCAGGTATTTCGATAAAAAATTTATTGGCCATTTCGCCAATATCCGACAAATGCATTTCCCCGTTAATGATTTTCCCGAAATAAAAAACCCTGTGTTCCGTGCAGATGGTAATAAAATACGGGGCATTCCAACTATAATCCCAATTCTGCATTCGGGCTGAGGGGATGCGGTATTTGGATTGGAATTTATCCATTATAGAATTGTGCCCTTATATGAAAAGACCAAATATAATTATACAGTTGGAAAGTATCATTCAGCTACTAAAAGACTATATATAAAAGAATTATAAATTCAACTTATTATTGTTTTGGTATGTATTCCAAAAGCGGAGGAATTCGATGTTATTCTTGTCAATTATCCGATAAAACAAACTAATTTGTCTGCGTAAGACACATCGTTTTATATCAACTCGGTCTGTATCCTGAAAATCAGCATTTCCCTGGATTAGCAGATATTCGATTTCAAAAACTTCATCAACAAAATCCTGTGCTTCTTTTTCAGACCATTTCTCAAGCAGATAATTAATGTTTTCTAAATAATCAAGCTTCGCCAATTTATTCCAATGAATTATTCTCATCTGAACTTCAAATTGGGATATTTTAATTTAGCTTCCTGAATAACATCCTCATGGGAATGAGCTTTTTCATTTCGATTGGTTTCCAAAGCTTTATCAATAGCTTTGTTTTCTGATTCTGAGAGTTTATGATGAGTAGATTTATCAATCAATGCCAGTAATCTATGATAAATCTTTTCGAGTTCCGGATCTTCAAGATTATCTATTTTCCGAAATAGGTCCAACTTAATCTCTGCTGCGTTCATTGTATAAGTATTTTCTGCAAATTTAACGTTTTAAAATCAATCTCAGTTCCATCAAAATGTGTGGGGGGGGGGGGAAATACCTTTTGGGATTCAGTAATAATATAAACTTAATAAACTATTTATGCGATCCATAGCTTATGAATCTAGTAATTGATTGCTTTTAAAATATCTTCTAATTCCTTTTTTTCAAATACAAGTTTTAGAGATTCATAGTTCTTTAAGCAACTTTTCGAATTTTTACCAAGCTCGTCCCAGACTGGGATAATAAATTTATTACCCTCTATTGGAATAAAATATTTCAAATAAAAATCATCACTCTCTATAAGTTTACAATCTTGATATTTTATCTTTGAATTAACCAATGCCGATAAGGGTATCTTTTCACCATTTTTACACTCTATAAATTCACATAGATTCAGTGAGTTGGCTACCCCTGAGTACTTATCAAATACCATCGTCCGCATACTATGAGATTTACTGTAGGGTGGAATATTTTCCTGATAAACATTATATAATAAAATTACAATATCCTTGTAATAATAGACAGAATCTATCACATAACTAACGGAAATAACTAAACTCGAACTTTCAATTTTATATTTCTTGAAATAGTCTTCATATTTTTGAATTACTAAATTGAACTCATTTTTGATACTCTTGTTTATTAAGACAGTATCAATATCCTTTTTAAGCTTAGGAAGTTCAAAAGTTGCACTAAAGAATCCACTTTCGTTTGTATAATTAAGGCTTCTATTTGAATATTGAGCTTCAACCGACTCAATAGTTAAATATACAATCAGTACTGATAAAATGGTTAATCTACTTATTAATTTCATTGTATGCATTTTTAAGTTTTTCTTCATAGTTATTATCTTGGCTTAAAGGACCATTATAAATATTTGCAACTTCACTCCAATCTTTGTCATTAATTGCCTCCACTAAGTTTCTATTAGCTTTAATATATTCAGACATTATCAGAAGTTGAAATGCATCACCCCCATTAAAAATACTAAATTCCATCTCTTCTACTGTTTTAAATTTGTTTCTGAAGTTTGCACCTATAATTTGTCCAAGACCCCAAGAAGTTGACATGAGTGCACATTCCTTATGAATATTAGCTGCTTTCAAATATCGTTTTTCATAGTTATCATATGTTGACATACCTTCATAACAGTTAAATTTATACCAACTAAAATCATTACCTTCATTCTTACAATCTTTCCCTACTTTGATATAAGTATCCGGATATTTAGTCTTGTCACATTTAGTGCAGTGATAGTATGATTCCTTATTTACTATTTCAGGATTGTCAGATGTAATTTGATTAACATTAAGTGATGATTTCACTTCTGCTCTAACATTCCAAATTCCTTTATTTTTTAAACAACTATACATTAAGTGTCTCTCAAATAGCATAAGCGGGATCTTTACCCCTTTATAATCGAAAAATGAGTTACCTCTTGTTTCAACCATAGTAAAGGCCTTAAAGCTTTAGCCCAATTATCTGTTGGACTAAAGTCCGGAAGGGGAGAGAATCTCCTATCCGTCGGTTAAAACCGACGGTAATTGAAATAAAATTTATTGTGGTTAATAAACCCTGTAACCTGAGAAAGTACCAGAAATAATATACGGATTAACCGGGAAGCCATTACTCTCAACTAAAGCTACATTTACTATGTCGTTTTTATTAAATCTCATTGTCAAGTTTGCTCTAAAATAACCAAGACCTGACGTTGGCCCAATTATTGTTTCAAAATTTGTACCTGTCAGCTTTATATTTACTGAGCTGAAACCTATAGGAAGATTCATCGCAACACAAAAAGAATAAATGCCATTAAATGGAGCTTGAAATCGAAAGGTCTGAACCAACTAAGGAAAGTGTCTGTTTGTCAGAGGCTGGATCTCCCTGATCGCCTTTTAGTCCCTGAACTCCCTGAAGACCCTGAGGCCCGGTATCACCTTTTGAACCCTGCAGCCCTGCTTCAAGCGATTTTTCAGCATATAAAGCGTAGGGAACAGAAAGTAGATCCCTTAACATTACCTGGCAAAAACGTCATTCTGGGCTGTTGAAATCCCTGGGTGAAAGTATATTCCGGGCAGCTAATGATCTCAACGGCAGTCTCTCCGATAGTTTGTGAATAGTTAACTGTTGAGGTTGATGAAACTCCTGCAACAGGGACAAGAACCTGCTGTGACAACTCCTGTGATAACAGGTTTGTTCCTGAACACATTATTAGAAGCTGTACTAAAACAAGAACGTATCTCAACATAATAAAATAATGAATTCCCCTTTCACAAGGTTAGAATAATTCTTTAATTTACATGTCAAACTTAAGAAAAATTTAATAGTGCTTAAATCTTTCCTGTATAATAACCTTATCGAAGCCGGATGCGATGAAGCCGGAAGGGGTTGTCTTGCAGGTCCGGTCACTGCTGCCGCGGTTATCCTACCTAAAAATTTCAAACATGATATTCTTAATGATTCGAAAAAACTCTCAGCAAAACAACGAGCTATTCTTAAGGATGAGATAATAAATTCAGCTATTGCCTGGAAGGTGGCATTTGTTGATAATTCTGAAATTGATGAAATGAATATCCTGAGAGCTTCAATAAAAGCGATGCATATTGCAATTGAGGGACTGGAAAAAGAGCCGCAATTTCTTCTTATTGACGGGAACAGATTCTACCCATATAAATCCATTAAGCATAAGACTATTATTAAAGGTGACGGCATATTTTTCTCAATAGCCGCAGCTTCGGTGCTGGCAAAAACTTTCCGCGATGAATATATGGAAAAGATTCATGAAGAATTTCCTCAATATGGATGGAAAAAGAATAAGGGATATCCAACTTCATTTCACAGGGAAGCAATTGAAAAATTTGGAATTACCCCCTACCATAGAAAATCTTTCAGCCTGTTTAATACTCAATTGAAATTGAATTTTTGATAGGCTCTAAGTGTTAAAAAAATCAAATGCCACGAAGACACAAAGGCAAGAAAAAACATTTCATAACAATATCCATTTTGAATTTATAAATTATCTTTACCTACAAATTAAAACCAATCTAAATAAGACCTATTATATGAAAAAATTGTTTGCGATTCTACTAATCCTGGTCGTCTGCTTTGGATTCAAAGCAAAAGCTGATGAGGGGATGTGGCTCCTGCCACTTATTGAAAAACTGAACATGGGAAAAATGACCGAACTGGGCCTAAAGCTATCAGCTGAAGATATCTACAGCCTCAACAAAGCCAGTGTTAAAGATGCCATCATTATTTTCGGTGGCGGTTGTACCGGAGAAATAGTTTCTTCACAGGGATTGATCCTTACTAATCACCATTGCGGTTATGGTTCTATACAGCAACATAGCAGTGTTGATCATGACTATCTTCGTGATGGATTCTGGGCTATGACGAAAGACCAGGAGTTGCCAAACCCAAACCTTGCAGTTACATTTCTTATCAGAATTGAAGATGTATCTGCTCAGATACTTGCAAACGTAAAGCCAGGTATGAGCGAGGCTGATCGCACAACTGCAATAAATGAGGCACGTCAAACCATCGAGAAAAAAGCAGGTGAGGGCAACAATTACAGAGCACAGGTTGGAAGTTTTTATGGTGGAAATTATTTTTATCTTCTTGTATATGAAAGATATAATGACGTACGCTTAGTAGGCGCTCCTCCAACCTCTATCGGTAAATTCGGTTCTGATACAGACAACTGGGAATGGCCACGTCATACTGGCGACTTCAGTGTATTTCGTGTTTATTCAGGACCTGATGGAAAACCAGCTCCATATTCAAAAGATAATATTCCTTTGAAACCTAAACATTATCTGCCAGTTTCTATCAAAGACCTTAATAAAGGTGACTTTGCAATGATTATGGGATATCCCGGAAGAACAAACAGATATATGACTTCCTTCGAGATAAATGAGCAACTTCAGATTGTACATCCCGACAGAATAAAGATACGCGGTATTAAGCAGGATATCTGGATGAAAGACATGCAGACCGACCAGAAGATAAATATTCAGTATGCCTCTAAATATTTCGGTTCTTCCAATTACTGGAAATACTCGATTGGCCAAAAAGGCGGTCTTGAGAGACTTAACGTTAAAGCCAAGAAAGAAGAAATCGAAAACCAGTTTAACAAATGGGTAGTTGCCACTCCCGATCGAAAAGCAAAATACGGAGAAGCTCTTAACATGATAAAAACTTCAGTTGAAGGAAGAGCAGAATATTACAACGCACTTCAATACCTCAACGAATGCATTTCGGGATGCGAATTATTTGGAGTGAACCGTGGTGTTGGCAATCTGATAACTGCACTCAAAACGGGAGACAAACAAAAAATATCAGATGCAACTACTCAGTTTAAAAATAACACAGCTGATTTTTATAAAGATTATAATCCTCCGACAGATATTAAATCAATGAAAGCTATGCTGACGCTTTACAGAACAGATGTGCCGGCTAAATTTCATCCTGATTTTTATGCCAATGTCGTTGATAAAAAATTTAAAGGAAGCATTGACAAATTTGTTGATGATATATTCGCTAAGTCAGTATTTGCAAGTGAAGCTAAATTAAATGCATTCCTTAGTAAACCTGTACTTAAAACACTTGAAACTGATCCGGTTTATCTTACAACCACTTCAATTTATAAAGTTGGTGGTAATATATCAAAAGGATCAAGTCAGTTTGATGCAACACTGTTAACAGGCAAGAGAATGTGGGTTGCTGCTTTAATGGAGATGGCTCCTGAGAAAACCCAGTATCCTGATGCCAACTCAACAATGCGTCTGTCTTATGGCACTGTTAAGGATTACGATCCAAGAGATGCTGTTACTTATAAATATTTCACTACACTCCAGGGTGTTGTTGATAAATACAAACCAGGCGATTATGAATTTGACCTTCCAAAAAGACTTATTGATCTGAATGCTAAGAAAGAATATGGAAAATATGGATCTCCAAAAGGGTACATGCCTGTTTGCTTCCTCACTACAAACGATATTACCGGTGGTAATTCAGGAAGTCCTGTTATGAATGGAAATGGTGAACTCATTGGTCTGGCTTTTGATGGTAACTGGGAATCAATGAGTGGCGATATAGCTTACGAACCTGAGCTTCAGAGAACAATAGTTGTTGATATCCGCTATGTACTCTGGGTTATGGATGTTTATTCCGGAGCAAAACATATTGTTGATGAGATGACGATTGTACAATAATACTTCACAATTAATATTTAAAATATGCATTTCAGTCTGATTGAGATTCTTGCTGCTTTCATGGTCCTTTTCGCAATTATTGACATTCCCGGATCAATTCCGATAATAATTGATATTAAAGCAAAATCCGGAAATATTAATTCATCCAAAGTAACCCTTGTATCATTTTTAATATTATTGGCCTTTTTATTCATTGGAAGCCCTTTGCTGGGCATCTTCGGAATTGATGTATCGTCTTTTGCAATCGCCGGTTCTTTTATCATTTTCCTGATAGCTATGGAAATGATTCTTGGCATTGAACTCTTTCATCACGATTCACAGGGCGAAGGTTCTATATTCCCGATAGCATTCCCTTTAATTGCCGGTGCCGGATCAATCACAACTATCCTTTCGCTAAAAGCTGAATATCAAACAATTAATATATTTATTGCACTTGTGCTTAACATGATTGTGATCTATCTTGTTTTACGATTAACCTATATATTTGAAAAAATACTTGGTGTAGGCGGGCTTCAGATCCTAAAAAAGGTCTTTGGGGTAATCCTTTTATCAATCGCAATAAAACTGTTCGTCACCAACACTGGTATTGTACTCCATCATGCCAGGTGAAATAACAATATATACCGACGGAGCTGCTAAAGGTAATCCAGGCCCGGGAGGGTACGGAGTGGTTATGATTTCAGGTAAGCACAGACTCGAAAAGTCAGAAGGATTCCTGCTCACCACAAATAACAGAATGGAATTACTGGGAGTTATCGTAGGACTTGAGGCCCTGAAAATACGTGACAGCAAGGTGGTTGTATACACTGATTCAAAATACGTTGCAGATTCCGTAGAGAAAGGATGGGTGTTTCAATGGGAAAAAAAAGTATTCAAATCGAAGAAAAATCCAGACCTGTGGATCAGATTTCTTAAAATATACCGGAAACACAATGTCCGATTTGTATGGATAAAAGGACACGCAAATAATACTGAAAATGAAGTGTGCGACCGTTTGGCAGTTGAAGCATCTTCGAAACCAATCCTGCTTGAAGATAAGGGCTATTCCCCAATAGAAGAGGACAATATGTTGCTATGACAGAATAGCTTATTACAAAATAATTTTGCAATTATCAGAATATTAGCGCACTTTTGTAAAAAGGCATAATACCTGATGAGGGGACAAAAGGAACTTTACGATCTCTTCGCAAGGATGAATATTCAATTTGAATATCATGAACATCCTCCGCTAAATACCATTGAAGATGCCAAAGTACACTGGAAAGATTATAATTCAGGACGATGCAAAAATATCTTCTTCAGGAATCATAAAGGCGACAGACACTATCTGGTAGTCCTCGAACACCTGAGACAACTTAATATAAAAGATCTCGAGAAACGTTTGAAACAAGGGAAGCTTACCTTTGCTTCCGATCAGCGCCTTAAAAAATATCTTGGTGTTGAACCAGGTTCCGTATCTCCCTTCGGACTTATAAATGACAATGAAAATCATGTTCATCTGTTTATTGATGAAAAACTGAAGGAATCTGAACGTCTGGCTTTTCATCCAAATGTAAACACTGCGTCGCTTGTTATTTCCAAAACCGATTTCCTGAAATTTCTTGAGTATACAGGAAACACCTATGAATTTATACGTCTTTACGAGTAGGGAAAATACCGGGATAAGGGTCTTATTTACAGTTATCAGGTATCAACTTAACAAATAATTGTAAAAAATCCATACACTTTTTGCAACAAAATCCTTTCTTATCCGTCATTAGCCTGAAACCTGATAAAATTTGGATTTTCCATGAAAAGAATCTTTATTATAAGTTTGTTGCATTTCTTGCTCTTACCATGTCTTTTGGCACAAGATCTTGAAAAGAAGCAATATTTTGCAACTAAGATAACTACTCCTCCTATCATCAATGGAGTCCTCGGTGATGAAGTATGGCAAACCGGTACGTGGGCTGATGGCTTTACTCAAAACCAACCTTATAGCGGAAAACCAGAAACCCAGAAAACCGAATTTAAGATACTTTTTGATGATAATAATCTCTATGTGGCAATTAAAGCTTATGATACCTCTCCTGACAGCATTGTAAATCGTTTAACAAGGCGTGATGAAGCTGATGGTGATCTTGTTGGTATCATTCTGGATAGTTATCATGACCTCCGTACCGGGTTTTTGTTCGGTGTAAGTTCTGCAGGTGTTAAGTATGATCAGATGTTTACCGGTGATGGTCAAAACCAGGATGCCTCATGGGACCCAAACTGGTGGGTTAAAACATCTTTAAACAAGGAAGGCTGGATCGCTGAAATGAAAATCCCTTTCAGTCAGGTTAGATTTGATAAAACCTCAGGCGAAGTGTGGGGCATTGATGTTGCAAGAATCCTGTATCGGAAGAATGAACAATGTTTCTGGCAACATATTCCAAGAGATGCACCCGGACTCGTTCATCTTTTCGGAGAACTGAAAGGTCTTGATAAGATTAAACCAAGGAAAATTTTTGATATAACTCCTTACGGCGTTGCCAAAACCGAATCCTTTAAGGCTGTCCCTGAAAATCCTTTCCAGTCCACAGGGAAACTGTCTAAATTGAATGGCGGAATAGATGCCAAAATAGGTGTTACAAATAACATGACGATGGACCTTACAATCAATCCCGACTTTGGTCAGGTTGAAGCTGACCCGTCTGTTGTAAATCTTTCAGCTTATGAAACTTTCTTTAGTGAGAAGCGTCCATTCTTCATCGAAGGAAATAATATTACAAACTTTGGGTTAGGTATTGGTGACGGTGGTGTTGGAAACGATAACCTTTTCTATTCCAGACGAATAGGTCGCCAGCCACAAGGATATCCTGATATGAAAGACGGGTGGTATGCTGATATTCCCACCCGAACAAATATTCTTGGTGCTGCTAAACTGACGGGAAAAACAAAAGACGGACTTTCAATTGGTATTGTTGAAGCAATGACAGATCAGGAAATGGCAGTAATTGATACTATTGGCGGAAGAAAAAAGGCTATAGTTGAGCCGTTGACAAACTATTTTGTTGGACGTATACAAAAAGACATTAAAAACGGGAATACAATAATCGGCGGGATCTTTACAAGTACAAACAGGGAACTCGATGCCGATGTCAGAGATATTTTACATAAGTCAGCATATACAGGAGGTGTTGATTTTACACAATATTTTAAAAATAAAAGCTGGATGTTCAACATGAATACTGCATTAAGTCTGGTGGAGGGGTCTAAAAAAGCAATATTGAATACACAGGAATCTTCCACACATTATTTCCAACGACCGGATAAAAACTATGCAATTCTTGATACAAACAGGACTTCGCTTGGCGGAGCAGGAGGTAGAGTGCAGATTATGAAACTAAACGGACACTGGAATTTTATGGGTGCAGCTTTATGGAAAACACCCGGATTTGAAACCAATGACCTGGGTTATATGCGGGTAACTGATCAGATCCTTTATGTTCTTTGGGCCGGGTACAATCAATTCAACCCAAAAGGATTTTATAAGAGTTTTAATATTAATTCTGATTTTTTTTCCATCAATAATTTTGGAGGCAACTGGATCGGTGGTGGTTATGAATGGAATGCAAATATTAATTTTAAAAATTTCTGGAATCTATGGACTGGTGGAAGTCTCAACACTGAATCGCTTTCCACTGACATGCTTCGAGGCGGACCAATGATGAAATTGCCCGGGAGCGTCAATCCGCGTATAGGCATTTCAACAGATAGCCGTAAGAAGCTGGTCTTCAGCGTTTCTGCTAACGGATCAAAAGGATTTAGAAACAGCTCGGATAACTTCTATGCCGGAGTGGATATATCCTACAAACCAACTAATTATCTTGTCCTTACTATCAGTCCGGCGTATAATAAGTCATATTCAGACTTACAGTATGTGACACAAACCGGGTTTAATGGTAAAGACAGGTACATTTTTGCCAGTATAAATCAAAAAACCATTAGTACTTCTTTCAGATTGAATCTTAACCTGAGCCCAAATCTTACTTTTCAGTACTGGGGCCAACCTTTTGTTGCTACCGGGAAGTATTATAATCATAAATTCATTACTCTGCCAATGGCTGATACTTACAGGGAGCGTTTCTGGACATATACCCCCGGGCAGATCTCGTTCGATGGAGACCATTATAACGTTGATGAAAACATCGATGGAAAAACCGACTATACTATAGGGAAGAATGACTTCAATGTTAAGCAGTTCCTTTCAAACTTTGTTGTGAGATGGGAATACAATCCGGGTTCAACTGTATTCCTTGTCTGGTGTCAAACCAGAAGTTATTTCACCGATTCAGGTCAAATGGATTTCTTCAACAATATCGGCGATCTTTTCGATAAAGGAATAAATACACCTCATAATGTCTTCCTTATTAAGTTTAGTTACAGGTTCGGTTTAAAATAGGTTTTAGTTTATATTTTGTAAGCAGGGACAAGTCATGGCTTGTCCCTTTATGTTTTATGCAACTTCACCATTGGAGTTTAGATATTTTTCCTTTCTTTGAACTATCACTTCACTTAGTAAAAATCAATATGAAAGTATCATTGTTTCTTTTAATTATTGCCCTTTCATTGCAAACGTTTTCACAGGATAAACCTGCCTATAAAGTATTTACAGGCGAAGGAAAAAAGGCTGATTTTAAAGATCTTGTTAAAGATGCAAAAAAAGCTGATGTTGTGTTTTTCGGGGAGTTGCATGATAATCCTATTGCTCATTGGCTCGAACTTGAATTAACCAAAGAACTGTTTGCTGAAAAAGGGAAGAGCCTGATATTGGCAGCTGAAATGTTTGAGACTGATAATCAGATACTTATTGATGAGTATTTTTCAGGAATCATCAAAGAGTCTTCGTTTGAGAGTGAGATCCGTTTATGGAAAAACTATGGAACTGACTATAAACCTCTTATAAATTTTGCAAAAGAGAATCAGCTGAAATTTGTGGCTTCCAATATCCCACGCCGTTATGCTTCGGTTGTTTCAGCCGGAGGATTTGAAGCGCTTCAAAAGCTATCTGCTGAAGGACTTAAATATATTGCTCCGCTTCCTGTTGAATATGATTCTACCCTTGCATGCTACAAAGACATGCTTTCAATGGGAGGTGAGATAGGTGGAGCTATGTCTAAAAAGGTCAGTTCCAATCTTCCAAAAGCCCAGGCTATTAAGGATGCAACTATGGCAAAATCAATAGCAAATAACTGGCAGAAAGGTCAGATGGTACTCCATTTTAATGGTAGCTATCATTCCGACAGACATATGGGTATTATCTGGTACCTGAATAAATATAATCCGGCCATCAAAGTTGCAACAATCACAGCCGTTCTCCAAAACGATATTGATAAAATGGAAGATGAAAATAAGGGACAGGCTGATTTCATCATTGTTATTCCAACCTCAATGACAAGAACTTATAAATAGGCTGCAGGCAACAAGCGAAAAGAGAGAGTAAAGGAACACAAAGTACCTCACGAAGTAACACGAAGCAAAATCAAAAAGATAAAACGTTTTTTAGACAGACTAGAAAATATTAAAATTGGCTTTCAATTAGCCAAAATTATCATTTCGATTCTGAGGTTTTCTGAATTTCAGAAAATAAAGATTTAAAGCAATCGACCTGTGAGTTCTTTCCACTTTCTGGTTTGGTTCCATAATAGTTATCGAGAAACTGTCCGGCACCCGACCAGATTGTTTGCAACATACCCATATACCGGTCTTTCATTTCGGGCGTTGCGTTATTGCGGAATTTGAACATATCCTGAACCTGTAATACTGCATTGCCCGGATTACGCCAGGGACAGGTAACAACACTTAATCCCTTCATTGCAAAATACACTGGTGTCTGATCGGGACGATCATAATGCCAATCGCAGATAACAACATCCTTCGGTATCATGTCTATAGCTCTGTAAGTATTATTCATACTTGCTTCCCATTCACCCATTCCTGTAGTTTTTCCATCCAAAAGCCTGTCACCCCACATCCACAGCTTCCTCCCTTTTGTTGCCAGATGATCACGTATTGTGCGAACCTCCCCTGCAAACAATTCTGCTTTATCTTTTCCTGAACAACGGGGACATTGTGCTTCACCTATATAAAATACCTCATCCATACCCGCATGAAAAGCATCAGTCTCAAAAACATCACATATCTCATCAACAATGGCAAATACAACTTTATGAACATCGGGGTGAAGCGGGCAATAACTTTTACAATATAACCCGTCGGCATTAGGCCAGACATATTTTTCAAGCATCTTCACCAAAGGGGTCTCATCAAATTCAGGATATACCTGCAGAAGATTTCCGGTTTTCGCGGCCCATGACTGATGACCCAGAAGATTTACCTGAGGAATTAATTTTATGTTATTCTTTTTGCACGCCTCAACAAGTCTTTTAACCTCCATTTTTGATAAAGCGTCCGGATCTCTCAGTTCAGGATGGCTCTCATACTGATAATTATAATCCACCCTCAGTATCAGAGTATTTACCGACCGGGGGGCAAGTTCTTCGTTAATGAATTTAATAAACCTGTCAAGTTCTTTCGATTGTGGGGCAGAAATGCAAAAACCGCGAACCGGCAAAATATCTGTCTGATTTGCAGAAGGTACGACAGCTACCTGTGAATGGGTAGTAATACTTATTGCAAACAGTAAGAGGGCAAAAATCTGTTTCATCTGAATTTAGTTTAATTAGGTTGGTAAATCTTCATCTGATAAAGTTATTCAATTTTAATAGTTGTATATCTACTCAATAGGAAGTAACTTTGAATTATTATTAAATGATCAACAATTTCAATCCTTTTCATTAAGGTTTATTTAAGGACACAACAATTCTTGCAAAAAATCAGGCAATATCTTCTCTTAGTTCCGGTGGTTTTATGGCCTTTTCTTAAAGCTTCATCACAGGAATATTTCCAACAGGAAGTAAATTATAATATTCATGTAACTCTTAATGACAGAAAGCATGAATTGCATGCAGCTGAAACTATTGAGTACATTAACAACTCACCGGATACACTTGTTTTTCTTTATTTTCATCTCTGGCCAAATGGATATTCAGACAATAAAACGCAATTGGCCAAAGAGATTCTTAACAGGAACGGAAAACAGAAATTGTTTAATGATCCTGAGTTAAGAGGTTATATTGATTCTCTTGACTTTAAAGCAGAGGGAAAATATGTTCAGTGGAATTCTTTGCCGGGATTCCCCGATATTTGCAAGATTATTCTCAATAAACCACTTTTCCCAGGCGATACCACATATATATCCACTCCGTTTCATGTTAAACTACCCAAAGGAGTGACATCCCGTTTAGGTCATATAGGCGAATCCTATCAGATTTCCCAATGGTATCCAAAGCCGGCTGTTTACGACAGAACAGACTGGCATCAGATCCCCTATCTTGATCAGGGTGAATTCTATTCGGAATATGGCAGTTTTGATGTAAGCATTACTCTTCCTGCAAATTACATTGTTGGTGCTACAGGTAATCTTCAAAATGAAGAAGAACGGAAACACCTTGAAACCCTTGCTTCAGATTCTTCCTGGATGAAAACACCTGATTCAAATCGTGATGATTTTCCTCCATCGTCAAACCAGTTGAAGACTTTGCGTTATACTGAGAGCAGGATTCATGATTTCGCCTGGTTTGCTGATAAAAGATTCCATGTGCTAAAAGGAAGTATAAAACTGCCTGTAACAGGAAGAGAAGTAACAACCTGGGCCATGTTTACAAATAAGGAATCCGGACTCTGGAAGAAGTCCATTTCTTATATAAATAATGCCCTCTGGTATTTTTCAAAATGGAATGGAGAATATCTTTATAACAATTTTACAGCTATTCAGAGTGCCCTTACTTCAGGATCAGGGATGGAATATCCCGGGGTTACAGTAATAGGAATTGCAAAAGATCCATATCTCCTTGATGAAGTAATAGCTCATGAAATTTGTCATAGCTGGTTTTACAGTGTGCTTGGATCCGATGAACGGAGATTTCCATATATGGATGAGAGCCTTGCAAGCGCTTATGAATCGAGATATATGGAAGAAAGATATCCGGGGAAGAAGCTTTGGGAACTCAGTTTTAATAACAGGAAACTTGCCAGGCTTTTGAATATTACTGAAATACCGGCACAGCGGGAACAGGAAATTGAATGGCTTGTTCCTGCCCGTTCGAACACTGAACAAGCAATAAATCTGGCTGCTGCCGATTACAGCTACGATAATTACGGAAATATAATTTATTACAAAGCCGGACAGGGTTTTAACTATCTCCGGACTTTTCTGGGAGATTCTCTCTATGATTCGGCAATACATGATTACTATAATAAATGGAAAAATAAACATCCCCATCCGAAAGATCTCAGCAGCGTATTAGAATCACATACGGATAAAGATCTCTCATGGTTCTTTGATGATTTTCTTGGAACAACCAAACGACTCGATTATAAAATTGTCCGTTATAAAGACCAAAAACTCCTCATTAAAAACAAAGGCGAACTAAAATCACCTGTTCTGATAGCAGGAATGGTTGGTGATTCAATCCGTTCTGAAGAGTGGATCGACGGTTTTGAGGGAAAGAAATGGATTAATATTCCCGGAAAAAACTATTCTGATATTCGAATTGATCCGGAACATAAGATGACCGAATTATACAGACTGAATAACAACATCAGGACGTCAGGAATCTTCAGAAAGGCTGATCCTGTTCATTTGCAGCTCTTATACACGGTTGAGGAGCCTGATAAACGGTATCTGATTTATTTCCCTGCCTTTGACTGGAACAGTGCCGATGGCTTTATGGCTGGTGTGGCAATGCATAACGGGACACTTCTTTCTAAACCTCTGGAATATTTTCTTATTCCATTCTATACTTTTCGTAATCAGGGAATTACCGGTTACGGGAAAGTTTCTTATAACAAAATTCCATATAATAATTTAATAAGATTGGCAACCTTTTCAATTGAAGGGGCCCAATTCGGAGCACCCGGAAATCAGAATTATCATAAGGTAAGTATCGGATCGGACATTTTTTTCAGATCAGAAATAAAGACTAATCCGATAAATCAGAAAGTCTTTGGGTATTATATTTCAGCATCGGACATTAATCAGATTAACCTTCTCAACAAGGCAAAGATGCTTTCTTATATGCAGTTAGGATACCAGGTGGAAAGGACCGGCATGACTGATCCTTTTAATATGCTGGTTTCTTTTGAATCAGGTAAGTCTTTTCAGAAGACAGCACTGGAAATAAATTATAAATACAGTTATATTGGGAAGAATAATGGTCTGGAAATGAGGCTTTTTGCAGGATCCATGCTGAAAAGCACATCTGAATATCCAATATATTCTTTTTCAGCAAGCGGCAGGGGTGGTCGTGAACAGTATTTATTCCAGGGATTATATCCTGATCGGTTTGGAGTGTACCCAAAAACCTTTTGGTCAAGACAGATGGATTTATCTGAAGGAGGACTTGTGACTCCGGTTAGTGACAGTCTGGGTTATAGCCGTTGGGTTTGTTCGCTCTCATTAACGAGCAGTCTCCCGGGAAAAGCTTCCCGCATACCGGTCAAGCCATTTGCCAACATGGTACTTAACGACCATGGTTATTTAACGAGCGGCAAACCGGAATTATACTTTGAAGCAGGTTTTAAAGCCGGAATATGGAACGCTTTTGAGATCTATATCCCTCTGATTGTTTCTGACAATCTATCTTCAATAAACGGATCAATAAAAGAGAGGATCCGCTTTATCTTTAGACTTGATAAGCTAAACCCTCTCCATTCAAATTAACTGTTAAAACCTAACTCTAATCTAAAGGATACACTAAATCCCTAAGACTTAGTTTGTTATTATACAAGTACGATAAGCAGAATTAAGATAAGAATCAATGCACCGGCTGAAATATAAACACCGCCGCCGATATCTCTTCTCTTGCTGTTAATTGAACGAACTTCTTTTCTCAGACTTTTCTTTTCTGACGATTTCATGTTCGTTTTATCCATTGCGTTTATTTCATTTAGCCTTAACTCGAGAGCTTTTGATTCAGCATTTGCAACTGGTTTAGGAGCTGGTATTGTTGTCAATGGAGCAGTTGTTGCAGCGTTTGACTGTAGTGGGAGTAATGTCAGCGACAAGCATGTTGCCATAAGACAGATAACGATTTTTTTCATTTTAGTTGATTTATGTTAATATTTAAAAATTCAGTGATATCAATATTACGTTTGTGAGTAACTTATTATCGGAACAAAGATATACCTGCTTAAACTCTGCTGTGTTACATTATTTTTGGAATAAGTTACATCATTCACATATTAAGTTTTTTAAAATACTTCCCTGGATAGCAACTCAGGTGATGTCTAAATATGATACCTTTAGCACTGCTAATAAACACCATTCTAAAAGTCAGCATCATGATTGGAACCTATAAGATTATAACGCTTTGCGGAAGTACAAAATTCAAAGATGAATTTATTTCAGAACAGAAGCGGTTGACAATTGAAGGAAATATTGTAATAAGTGTCGGCCTTTTCGGGCATGCAGGCGATGAAGAAGTATGGCTTGAAAAGACAAAAATTATGCTGGATGATATGCACAAACGCAAAATTGATCTGGCAGATGAGATCTTTGTTATTAACGTGAAAGGATACATTGGTTCATCAACCAGAAGTGAGATTGATTATGCATTGAAGACTAATAAACCGGTGAAATATTTAGAACCGTTATAAATCATCAGATCTGGCTTGAAAGTAAAATAAAAACAATCTTATGTTACTTTTGTAATAATAACCTCCCTCCGGAAACCTTAACCTGGAGGGTACTGGCTTTTCAAATCAGATAGCGAAACCGGGATTTTTAATACAATCCCAGGATTCCAAGACCCTCGGAGAAATCCGGGGGTATTTTAATATTTTAGCATTATCTTTGTTTTATTGGTATTAAAATATGACATTTGCACACTTTTAGAAAACATAAAAATATTTTATATCGATAATAGATTGCATTTATCAGAAGAAAAATTTGTAATTTTAACTGATTTCTGAAAAAAGAGTTCTTATTTTTAAATTTGTTGAGAGAGAATTAAAAATTATTTTGAAACAATTTTTAAATAAATACGTTATATACCTATTTAGATATTTATGAACGAGCAAAAAAAATATAGAACTGATTTTTTAACAGCCAATTTCTTTGTTATAGGAATGGGGAGTGTTTATAATATAGCAGGGAATTATTTTAAATATAATAGTTCAGAAACTGCAGAAGAGGCCGATTGTTTGGCAATAGCTAATGATTGGCGTATTGTTGGACAAGACTTAAGTGATTCTATTCATAATTTTGAAAAAGAAAATGAAGATCAATTAGTAATCCCATTTGTTGACTAATGGTTCAGAAAAAAGTTTCACAACAAAATCTATCAAAGGATCAACTAATTCCACCAATAAAAGAGCCCGCAAACTATTGATGAATTTCAGCATGTTCTTAAAAATATGCCTCCTGAAGAACAACAAAAGTTTATCAAATCGTTTCAGATTTCTTCTTTTCAAGCCCATAGTGGTCCTTTGCCATCTCCAGATTCGCTTGCCAACTACAATAAAATAATTCCAAATGGAGCTGAGAGAATTATGCGGATGGCGGAAAACCAATCAAGTCACAGATTAAATATTGAGAACATAGTAGTAAATGGGCAGGTTAAACAATCTGGTAGGGGCCAGATGTTTGGTTTAATTATTGCCTTTATTGCAATTGGATCTGCAGTTCTTTTGGCTATGTATGGGCATGATGCAGTTGCTGGAATTTTGGGTGGAACTTCGGTGGTGGGACTCGTAACAATCTTTGTAATTGGAAGAAAAGACCAAAAACAACAACTTGAAGAAAAAAAACCGGCATTGAATGAGCAAAAAGATATTAAGACCCTCGGAGAAATCCGGGGGTTTTTATTTTAGTTTGAGTGTGAAAAGTTATTTAACTTTGGTTAAATCAATATTTTAAAGTTATGGGAACCCTATTAATCCAAATCATTTTTGGCATTGCACTTTGTTTTGCAATATTTATTCTTTGTAGAGAAATTGTTTTATGGTATTTTAAAATAAATAAAATCATTGAAGAGCAAAAAAAAACAAATCTGCTACTTTCTAAAATCCTTATACAATTGGGCGGAACATTGGAAACGAAACAAAAACCAACAATTGAAGTTGAAGACATAAGTACTCATGACTATTTAGATGATCAGGGGAAAATAAGAAATGTAACAGCCAAAACAGCCGAAAGGTCAGGGTGGACATTGATAAAAAAATAGAATCCCGAAAACTCCTAAAAAAGGCCAGTTTTAAAATTGGTGTGGAACATGGGGGGAATTAATGGAATAAAAAAATCTGATAGCATTAATAATCAATACAATAAGATTTTTGTTTGATATCGGGCGTATTACCTTCGGTGATCCGGTGGGGGGTTGTCTTTCAATAAAATCCCTGTGGCGCAATGCGCCATTCGGGTCTTTTTTGTTCTCCTCCCTCAGCAAAGCGAGCTTGCTTCGGGTGAGAACAAAAAATCCCCGGCACTTCGTGCTCAGGGATTTTATTGAGGTCGGTGGCGGATTCGAACCGCCGTAAACGGTTTTGCAGACCGCTACCTAGCCACTCGGTTAACCGACCATGTACGCCGTAGCTTTAGCGAAGGCGTGCCGTATGTCATTTCTTTGGAGTGCAAAAATAATAAAATTTGTGTTATTTCATGTAATCAAACATTTTCATCCCATATTTTTTCTTACTCCTTTTCCTATATTTGCCCATTCCATAATATTCTTTTAAAAAATGATCTCCTACATCCTGTCATTACACCCCAATCTCACACCCGGATACCTGCTCCTTTTCCTGATCCTGACAATGGTTTTGGGAATGTCGAAAGCTGGTCTGAGTGGCTTTGGATTAGCAATTGTCCCCGTTATGGCATTGATATTCGGAGCAAAAGAGTCTACCGGAGTGATCCTTCCAATGCTGATAACAGCCGATATAATGGCAGTAATATATTATCGCAGAAATGCAGTGTGGAAACATATTATCAGAATTCTTCCCTGGGTGGCTGCCGGAATAATTATCGCACTCATCATCGGAAAACTTATCAATAATAACCAGTTCAGAGTGGTGCTGATTACTGTTGTCTGGATCATGCTGATCCTTATGCTTGTGAATGATCTGCGTAAGAATAAAAGTATTGAAATTCCTGAAAATAAATTCTTCGGTGCGTTTATTGGCGTTACAGGAGGCTTCTCAACAATGATCGGTAATGCAGCAGGTCCTGTTTTCACCCTCTACTTCCTTGCAATGCGACTTCCTAAAAAGGAATTCATCGGCACCAGCGCCTGGCTTTACCTTATTATGAATACAGGGAAACTACCTCTTCAGGTCCTTGTATGGAAGAATATTTCGCTAAACTCTCTTATGCTTGATGTAATTGCGATACCGGTAATTGCTCTCGGCATTTTCCTCGGTATTTATATTGTAAAACTGTTACCTGAAAATGTGTACAGGTACTTTGTTATAATTACTACACTGGTATCTTCAATTTTACTCTTCCTTTGATATAAGTCACTTAGTAAGAACAATACTCACCGATCCTATCTTCCCTCCCATTGGCGGATTAAGTTTCGACACCTTTATAGTAACCTTCTTTATCCCCTCAATATCGGTATAAATGGCATCAAGGATCCTGCCGGCTATGTGTTCAAGAAGATGTGACTTCATCTCCATTTGTTGTTTAACTATCTCATATACATGCTGATAATTGACAGCATCTTTGAGATTATCGCTCTCAGCCGGCACTTTCATGTCTGTTTCAATTGTAAGGTCAACAAGAAACTTGTTACCTACAATCCTCTCCTCCTTAAAGTGCCCATGGAAAGAGTAAAACTCCATATTTTCAATCTGTATAAGGCCCATTTTTTTATTTCGTTTGTTCTTAATTCGATTGTTCAAATGTTCTTAATTCAATTTAAACTAATTTATCCTGACATAAGAAACAATGTTATGTAGGATGCTCATTCACTTTGTGTTGAACTTTATGCTGATCCATATTAAAAAAATTAACCACAAAGGCACACAAAGGAGATCACAAAGGTTCACAAAGTTTTAAAATTAAAACACTTACAAACTAATTATCCATTTAAATAAAAATAATTCATAATTTATTTGGTTTGTATTGTAAACTAGTTTATATTTGCAATATATTTATATTAATTATTTCACTAATTATAAAAGTAAACATTATTATGGAAAACGAAGAAAAAATGATGTCGGGCGAAGAAAGCCTCAGAATCATAATAGAAATGATCAACAAAACCAAGGTTAACATTCAGCAGGGCAATTTTCACCTCCTTTTCTGGGGATGGCTGATCATTGCATGCAGCCTGGGTGAATACTTTCTAGTCAATTTTGCACACTACGCACATCACTATTATGTGTGGTTTCTTGCAATCCCCGGAGGATTGGTATCAATGACATACGGGTTTGTAAATGGAAGAAAAGCAAAGGTACATACCTACGCCGACAGACTATATATGTGGGTTTGGATGGGATTTCTCTTTTCCTTCTTTGTACTATTTGCAATACATTCTAAAAGTCTTGAAACTATATCTCCTTATATAATGATGCTTGCAGGATTCGCTACATTTATATCAGGATTCATTATCAAATTCAAACCTCTTATTATCGGGGCTTTCTGCTTCTGGATCATTGCTGTAATTATAAGTTTTGTAAACCCTTCAATTGGTATGCTTGGGATGCCGGTTGCAATGCTCACGGGTTATCTTATTCCCGGTTATATGTTAAAATACAAAGTAAGCCATGACAAGGTTTAAAGAACTCGACCCGATACTGCACTCGCAGTTGCGGCTGGCAATCATCTCGCTGCTTATCGGGATGGAAGTGGCCGAATTCACATACATCAGGGAACAGACCGGGGCAACAGCAGGAAACCTCAGCATCCAGATTACTAAACTTAAGGAGGCCGGATATATTGAGGTTACAAAAAAATTCAGGAATAACTATCCTCAGACACTGTGCAACATTACAGATCTCGGCAGACAAAAGTTTGCTGAATATGTCAGTGATCTTAAAGATTATCTGAATCCGAATATCTAACCACAAAGGACTCAAAGGGTTTCACAAAGGTTCACAAAGGAAAAACAAGAAGTAGTATTTCCTGTAGTGCCTTTGTGTTACTTCGTGCGAACTTTGTGTAACTTTGTGGTTAAAATTTTCAAGGATGAATGAAGAGAATCTGAAGGGAAAAGAAGAATCAAAACCTTCAATAAGTTTTATAGAACAGTTTATTGCAGAAGATATAAAAGATGGTAAAAACGGAGGAACAATCGCTACCAGGTTTCCTCCGGAACCCAATGGTTATCTGCATGTTGGTCATGCGAAAGCTATCTGTCTCGACTTTGGAATGGCTAAGAAATACGGAGGAAAATGCAATCTCCGTTTTGACGACACCAATCCGGTTAAGGAAGATGTTGAATATGTTGATTCAATTAAAGAAGATATTCACTGGCTGGGATTCGACTGGGATAACCGGGAATACTACACTTCTGACTATTTTGGTAAACTTTACGATTTCGCTGTTGAACTTATAAAAAGAGGACTGGCTTACATTGATGATCAGTCTGCTGAGATTATATCAAATCAAAAAGGGACTCCAAACCAACCCGGAACAGAAAGCCCTTACCGCAGCCGTCCGGTTAAAGAAAACCTTGATCTTTTCGAAAGAATGAATAAAGGTGAGTTTGATGAAGGAAGCCGCACTCTCAGGGCAAAAGTCGATATGACCTCTCCCAACATGCACATGCGCGACCCGATAATTTACAGGATAATAAAATCGCCTCATCATCGAACCGGAAACACATGGAATGTTTATCCGATGTACGATTTTGCCCACGGACAGAGTGACTATTTTGAAGGGATAACCCATTCGCTTTGCACTCTCGAATTTGAGGTACATCGCCCACTTTATGATTGGTTTATAGATCAGCTCAAGACCTTGGATTACAGGCCACGCCAGATCGAATTCAACCGTCTTAATCTTACCTATACCATGATGAGTAAGAGAAAATTGCTCGAGCTCGTACAGGAAGGTAATGTAAAAGGATGGGACGATCCCAGGATGCCTACTCTTTGTGGTCTGCGAAGGAGAGGTTATACCCCCGAATCGATAAAACGTTTCGTTGATCTGATTGGTTATACAAAAGTTGAAGCTATAAATGATGTCTCACTTCTGGAACATGCAGTGAGGGAAGATCTTAATATGAAGGCCCCACGGGTTTTTGGTGTACTTAATCCGCTTAAAGTTATTATTCAGAATTATCCTGAGGGACAGGTTGAAAATGTAGAGCTCATCAATAATCCCGAAGACGAAAACATGGGGAAACGTCTTGTTCCGTTCAGCAAAGAGGTTTATATTGAACAGGATGATTTTATGGAAACCCCTCCCAACAAGTTTTTCCGTCTTGCTCCAGGCATGGAAGTTCGTTTGAAAGGAGCATATATTATTAAATGTGAGGGCTTTAAGAAGAATGAAGCAACAGGACAAATTGAAGAAGTATATTGCACTTACGATAAAGATACCCGAAGCGGAGGAAGCGGATCAGACAAAAAGGTTAAAGGGACCCTCCACTGGGTATCCGCTGCACATGCTGCTGATGCTGAAGTAAGACTCTATGATCGATTATTCAATCATGAGGATCCGGCAGGTCAAAAAGATGATGATTATCGTAAATTTCTGAACCCTGATTCTCTCAGGATACTCACAGGATGTAAGGTAGAGCCATCATTATTATCAGCAAAACCACTTGAGAAATTTCAGTTTCAGCGTTTGGGATACTTCTGCGTTGACTATGATTCTACGGAGTCAAAACTTGTCTTTAACCGCACTGTTTGCCTGAAGGATACCTGGGCGAAGGTGAATAAGTAAGGCGACCGGAACCTTGAACCCTGCAACTATTTTCTATATTTTTTTGTCTTGATTTCAGGACTTAAATAGTTTACCTTTACGTTAAATTAATCTTTTACGAATATGAAGACTTCAATCAGGTTAGTGTACTCTTTTCTTGTTGTTCTTGTTCTTTCCGGAATCTCTTCATGTACCAAGGTTACTATTGAAAACCGAACGGGTACCGCTGAATTTTCCCTGAATCTTCCGTCTGGTTCAAGTCTGACGAAATCTGCCACCGCAGACAGTGTGGTTGCTTCATATCAACTTCTGATTTCTGTTGAAGACACCAAAGGCAATGCTGTCCTGACCGATAAGTTGATCCCACTTTATACATTCGGGACAAGTTTTTTAAGTGCAAAAGTTGAGTTAGCTAATGGAGAATTCAGGCTCACAAAGTTCATGGTGTTGAACACATCAGGAGCAGTAGTTTATGCAACTCCGGTTGCAGGTTCCCCGGTTGCTTATCTAACAAGTAAACCGCTACCACTTACTTTTAATATAGTGCCGGCTCAGGTAACGAGCGTACTTCCTGAAGTTCTGGTTGTGGGAGATCTGTCACCGTCTCAGTTTGGTTATGCAACCTTTGGGGTGCAGATTATTAAGCCGCTCGAGTTTTGGACTGAGTGTATTCTAGGATATGATAATCCAATGATCATGGCTCCTATCCAGATTACAAATGCTAAACTTACTATTTCAACTAATGATGGCTGGAGTTATACATTTAATCTTACTCCAACTGTTAACCACTTGATTATCAGAGGAGGATCTGAAAAATATAATTTCCTTTTGGAAAAAGAAGGCTATCCGGTTCAGAAATTGGAATTCACAAGTGTTCAGCTTCTGGCTGCAACGAAGGAAAATCCATTGATTCTGAAGATTCTTATAGGCTCATCGTTAAATCAGGTACTTTTCCTCCAGCCTGATTCTGTTACCGGAAAGGATGCCATGATCTCTAATATTGAACCGGATAAGAATTTTGGTGCTTATAAGTATTTCGAAGCTACTAATATGTCGGAACCGACGCTTACTGTTATGCGTACCAACAACAGCTTAATATGGTTTGATCTTAGCAAGCTGCCTAAATCTGCAATTATTAAAAAAGTTGTACTAAGGCTGTCTTATGATTTACCAATAGCCTGGGACAGCACAATTTATGCCGGCACAACAAATACTAAAATTGGAGGAAGGCTGCAGCAGATAATTGAACCATGGGAAGAAAATGGTGTAACATGGAACAAACAACCAAAGACAACTGAGGCAAATCAGGTATTTATTCCCCCGTTCATCAGGAATGTTAATTTTATTGAAGTTGATGTTACCGGATTATTTGTCTCGGCTGCAGCTAATCTATTGCCAAACTATGGAATGATGTTTAAGCTTTATCCTGAGCAGAAGTTCAAGGGATTCAGGTTTGCATCAAGTGATTTTTCTGTAGCAACGATGAGACCTGGTTTAACGATACAATATACTTCCAGTAAATAAGATTTTTTCATAAAAATATTTCAGAGACGCAGTCAACTCTATTGGTTGCGTTTTTTTTCTTCAGGAAAATATTTATATTTGCAACCTCAAAATTGTCCCGTGGTGTAATTGGCAACACGCCTGATTCTGGATCAGGAAAGTTCAGGTTCGAGACCTGACGGGACAACAAAACAGAGGGAGAGTGAGAGCGAGCGCGAGCACTCTCTTTCTGTTTTCTCAAAACTCACTCTCACACTCACACTTTGCCAGGTTCTTGCCAGGTTTTGGGTAGAATTCCTACGAAATCGTATAAAAATAAACGAAGGTTGGTGGTAGTTAGCACCACTTTAGTCTTTTTGTGAAAGCCTTTAGATTTGACACAGGAAATCTCGATCGACTTAAAAAGGCCGGTGTTAAGTGCTTGTTTTTAAATTATTTATGTTATTGCCTTATTCTCCGGCCAAATGTGGTCAAGCCGACCGGCTTTTGCACCTTTTCTAAGAATCCTTAATTATTCTATTGAGATCTGGTAGAGGCAGACAACAAGAATGTCGGTACTTCAACCGGCACCTATATTTTGTCCTGCTTGCCTCCACGTTGGTCTGAATTAACCCTAATATGGAACAAAAAGAGGCTGTTGAAATCAACAGCCTCTTACTGTATGCAAAATCTCATTAATCTGTCCTATTCTAAAATTGACTAGTAAGATGTTTTTAACTCAACTCTCCTGTTTTTCGCACGACCAAGAGCAGTATTATTATCGGCAATTGGTCTGGATTCACCATATCCTGTTCCTGTTAACCGTGACTCCATAATACCTTTTTCCATCAGATATGTTTTTACTGACTCTGTACGCTTTTGAGATAGGGTAAGGTTGAAAGCATCATCACCCTGACTATCGGCATGCCCTTCGATAAGTAAGTTGGCTGCTTCGTATCGTTTGAGTATTTCTGCCAGTTCGTCCAATTGGGCCAGGGATGCTACTTTCAAAACATCACTGTTTGTTTCGAAAAAGATCTTACTGGCAATCTGTGTTATCTTTTTAATATCTGCAACAGCAATTTCAGGACAACCTTTATTTGCAATAGTACCTTTCACATCCGGACAACGGTCTTCATTGTCTGCCACTCCATCACCATCTGTATCCGGACAGCCTTTCATTGCAATATTACCTGCTTTATCAGGACAAGCATCCTCTTCATTTACTATGCCATCTTTGTCATTATCCATTGGACAACCTGTTGCATCTACTTTGTAACCAGCAATTGTATTGGGACATTTATCATCTAAATCAGCTATACCGTCTTTATCTGAATCCGGACAGCCTTTTAATTCTGCGGATCCTTTTAAGTCAGGGCATCTGTCATCCTTATCGGCAATTCCGTCACCATCACTATCCGGACACCCTTTAAATGCTGCAAGACCAGCTACATCGGGGCAGCTGTCATCTTTATCAGCAATACCGTCACCATCTCTGTCAGGACAACCTTTTAATGCCTTAGTGCCTGCAACATCAGGACATTCATCTAAATAATCAGCAACGCCATCGCCATCTTTATCAAGCGGACATCCAACCTTATCAACTGCTACAGATACAGGTGTGTTAGGACATTTATCACGATAGTCAGACACTCCATCCTTATCCGCATCATCTTTCTTACCAAAATTAAAGGTGAACCCAACCGTGTGAAAGAGGTACATGTCATTCGTATTTCCGACTAATCCGTCTCTAAGATCTGAGGTGGAATAGAGAAAAGATTCCTGCAGGTTTAACATTACGGATTGACCTAATTTTATATTTACTCCGCCTCCGAATGAAGGAGCTATGTAATCAACCTTATCTTTAGTAATGGTTAAATCCTTATCAAACAACATTGCCCCTCCTCCTACTAATAAATATGGCCTTACAAACGATTTTGGGCCTAATATGTTGAACCTGAAATTTAAAAGAGCAGAAGTAAAACCGCTGTTAAAGTTCCCGATTCCACCTTCTTTATTAAAAGCAACCGTTCCTTTGGTAACCTGCATATTTAAATCAAAATGACTTCCTATGTATCTTGAAACAGAAATGCCTCCCAGGCCATACTTCATGTTGGATGTATAAAAAGTATTTCCCAGGTCACCATTATACTGGCTTATGCCAGCATGAAGACCGATGTTCCATTTTTTGTCTATTGTTTGTGCATTGATGATTAAAGTAAGTACCAGACAAGTACATACAAGTAGAAGTTTTTTCATTGTATATTATTATTTACAGATTAACCTTGCAAAGTTATATAACTCTAACTTTGTAAGTGTTACATAATATTTAAAAGAAGTTGCATAATTTACATATTTATATAAGAATTCTACTTTCAAATCCAGAATCACCAGTTAGGATTCGATGAATTTCCCGAATATATGTGGAAAAGCCAGGTTTCTTGCCAGGTATTGGGGAAAACAGGTATTAAAATAATGGAAATGTAATGATTTTGTCTTCTAAATCGGAGGATCAAGACTTCAAGACAGCTAGGCTACCACTTTGAGACGTTCTGGCAAGTCAAGAGACAAGATCGGAGAAATGATGGGACATTCTACCTTCTGGGTCACGGAACACTATCTGGCGAGTCTGGATATGATAAAACGTGGGAAATCAATAAGGGACCTTTTTTTAAACTTAAGACTCCAATTTTGAATGGACCTAATTATAGGGAAGCCAATATAATGATATATTTATTTTTCAGTCAGTTAAATTTTATGGTATACAGCTGGTATTAATCCAGAATAGTGAAGTTAAAATTACCTGAACTCAATGTTTATTTCCAGAATTTCCGAAAAACTCCCAATTCTCATTGGTATACTCAGATCTTGTCTACCGGGTAATATAGCATCTTGCGCCCCACATGAAACAAAAATATTAGTATTTTCAATTTTCTTGTAGCCCCAGGCTATGTCATATATTGCATCAGTAACATAATTAAATGGCCAAATTTGCCCGTAATGTGTATGCCCTGATAATTGAACATCGATTTTGTTTTTGTAAGCCTCTTCAAGGCAATATGGAGCATGATCCAGGAGTATTATGGGTAGATCTTTTGTCCTAGACCTTAAAAGAGAATCAATCGGCCTTTTTTCATTATTGCCCCGATATTTAAGTCCGATTATAAATACCTTATTATCTAATTCTATCAATGAATCTGCTATCATCGTTATACCCAATCGCCTATTAAAATCAATTTTATCCGCCACATTAACTCTTGGTAATTCATGGTTTCCTCTTACTGCATATATGCCATACTCTGACTTTATATCTTTCAATATTTCAATAAACTCATTAAGTTTTCCCTCGCTGGTATTTCCATACGTCTCAGCAATATCTCCCGGCAAAAAAATAATGTCTGGGTTTTCCGAACGAACTTTATCAGCAAGCTTTTTCAGAAAGATAGTACTTGTAATGTTTTTTAAATGAAGATCGGAAACACTTATAACTTTTAGAGAATTAAGTGTGGAGGATTTTTTTGGTATGGTTATGGAATATTTGGTAATAACCGGATTGTTATTGATATGAGTCCCAATTACCAAAATGGTCACTCCAAAGACGATAGAAAAAAGTATTGTAACAAGTACTAAGGTTTTGTTCTTAAGAATTTTAAAAGGTACAATTCTGATAAACCTGCTAATTAACAACAGGATATGCAGGCCAAGAATAAAAAGGAAAATATATAATATAAATACTGCATAATAACCTACAATCAGATTCAAATAAGTATAAGATAACAATTTCAAATGTCCATAGACTGAAAGTATCTGTCCAGTTGTATCTATGAAGGGTAAGAGACAGGCAAAAATAATGATAGAAACAAGAAAAGGTTTTGCAATTTTATTATTGCCAAATGCTCTATGGATTAATATATAGCCATAAAAATGGGTAAACAAATAGAACACAAGAACAGAGTACAAATAGATATTAAATGTAAGAATTGTAAGGAAATAAATGAAACTTATAATTATAACCGGATAGGTTTTTCTGGGATGAAATATTTTGGTGTTTATTTCAGGGAAAATATACGTCTCCATTTTATTATTCCTTTTAAGAATAACCCTTATTATGGCAGCAAATCCTGCAAGTAAAAGAAAGTACAATGCAAATGCTGCAACATGCCTTAGAACAATTGTTGTTAATATGTGAGGAGTCGTTATAAAGTGAAGAAGAGATTCAATAAAAAACACTATAACAAAGCTCATTATCAATCCAGGAAGTACTGGGATTATTGCGAACCATTTCTTCTCAGTCGCCCAAAGATTACATGCTATAATAAAAGCGGCGATGGCAGGACCTCCGATTTTTGCCGTTAGAAATAATTGCTTCTGACTATAAAGTCCTGATTTAATTACATTTTCTTGTTCTTTAATCGTTTCCATTTATTAAAATTGATTTCAGAGATTGGTTTAAAAGCAACTCGGTTTCCTAAACATCAAGTATTTAATTATGGCTGTTTTTTTGTTTTCTAACAATCTCCTCGAGGATATCTATAATATTCTCATTTCTAATAATTAACATTCCAATTCGTTCTTTAGATATTCCTTCCTTAATTTTAAAATCATAAAGGGGTTTTTGATTAATAAGTTCTGATTCAAAACAGTTGAACATTATTGAATCATTCTTGTCAAGATTTTCTGCCACTTCTAATAGGTGAGTCGAAATGAAGAAGAGGTTATCTCGAATTTTAGCTAATGTGGAGATAATTATCAGGGAGGCATCATAAGCATCTTTTACATTTGTCCCTCGAAACAACTCATCAAATATTACGATAAGATTTTTTTGGGAATTAATTTTAAGAACAATATCCTTGACTCTTTTTACTTCAGAGTAGAAATGACTATATCCCAGATTAAGATTATCCGTAAGGTTAATTGTTGTGAACAATCCGTCAAATACAGATATTTTTAATTTTTTAGCCGGGACAGGAAATCCCAAATGAGCCAGGTAAATATGTAATCCAATGGTTTTAAGAAATGTTGATTTTCCTGACATATTCGGTCCAGTAAGAAAACACAAATTTGAGTCAGGTTTAAATATAAAACTATTTGGAATTGGTGTAGAAAGAAGCGGATGAAAAGCACTTATAACCTCAAACAAAGGTTGTGATCCCGATCTATAATCTGGTAAAGTGAATCCATCACTCTTCATTATTTTGCTTAATGATTGCAGGACATCAATTTTGTAAACTGTCTCTAATAATTCTCTTAACGAGTTTTTATTGCTAACTCTAAAAAATTGATCAAGTCTGTTGATTTGAGAAAAGCTTAAATCTTTTGTTTGACTTAAGGCTTTCTTTAAAGTTTTTGATGCAACAAATTTCCTGATTTTGTCAAGATCTTCATTAAGCATTAGATGTAGAGGAAATGATTGGGACTCTGCTAAAAACAATTTGAGTTTACTCAGTAATTGAATTATATGTAAGATTCCCTTTGAAATAGTATAATAGTCACGATCTAACTTAAGTTTGTTTTTTACACCATCAAACGAGGCATCAATGATATTGTCTTTTAATGGGACTCTTTGGTTTCTAAGGTAGTATTCTATGAAATCAAGCTGATCGGAATTAAGTTCCAAACACAAATTATTTTCGAAGAAGAAGGCAATCTCGTTTTTGCGATTTTGTAGAAATTCAAAGTCAGAAACAGGAGCATTAAACATTTCATGTAGTAATTCTTGTCCTCCCACGGTGGTTGTTCGCTTGTAGAACGAATATATTGAATTGTCATTTCTTCTGTCTGGGAAGAGTTCGAGGTCTCTAATTGTCTGTTTGTCGACATCAAATGGTATTATGTTATCTTGAGAATGTTTAATTGCTTCTTTGGTATCAGGAACATATCCCCAATCAATCAGATCTTTTTTAGTCTCTACTTTTTTAAGTCCTCCATCGAACAGTACATAGTACCTATTAGCAACATCAAGAACACTTCTATAATCGTGGTCAGTTAGGATAATTCCCTTTTTTAAGGACTGGTCGAGAATCATTTTCTTAAGTAACTCAACATGGAGTGGAGAAATACCGTTAAATGGTTCATCTAGAAGAACAAACTGAGTATCCATGTTTAACAATAGTTTAACCTCAAGATATCTTGATTCTCCTCCGGACAAATCCTGAATCTTTGTATTAGCAACTTTTGTAAGAACTTCATCATCAAGAATTTCTTTTTGATCATTATTGCCAAAGTAAATCTTAACTACTTGTTTTACAGTTATATTTTGGGGTAAAAAATTATCCTGACTGAGATATGCTATCTTGTTTTTTGTTTTAAAGGGTTGATCTATTCTTTTATCATTGATCCTGATAAATTTGTGGTCGGTATAAAGGGTCCCAAAAATTATCTTTAGAAGTGTTGATTTACCTGAACCATTTCTACCGAGTAGCCCTATAACGTCTCCAGATTGACATTTAAGAAAGATGTCTGTTAAGACCTGATCAGTCCCGAATTCTTTGCGAACACTATCTACCTCAAGAAGGTTTGACATAAAATCGGGATAAATAAAATTGGGATAATAAACACGAGGTGAAAAAGATAAGCAATCAAGAAAAGTTTGATTTTACTAAAGCCAAGATTATAATAGAAATAATATTCGTTTTTTCTGGTTCGGTCAAAATAGAAAGCAGAAATTAGGAATCCCCCTGTCAAGATCCAGAGTATAAAACTATGTGTCAAAAAATTTATAATGTTGTCTGATGTGAACTCACCAATAAAAAGTAAACTGGAAAAGATTGTTAGGAAAGTTGAGAATATGATGCTTGTCTTCAGAATGGACTTGTTATAAGGTAGAAAAAGTTTAATCATTAATAGAATAGGGTTAGTTGTTAGTATAAACTCATTTTAAGCACAAATATTCTTTAAATATTATATAAGAATCTATTTCAGCCAGTCTATTTATAAAAGTATCAATAAAATAACCAATATAGAGATTCTATATGAAATATATTGTTAATGGTCGGTGGTTTATAAAACCATTCTTCTATTAATCCAAACGGAGAACCAAATTACCCTGAACATATCTCGCGGAATAAACTGACCATCCAAATCCGGAGTTAAATAAGGTCTTATCGTGATAGATCATCGTTTGGCAACCTTGCCCTTGTCTTTATCAATAAAGCTCCCCAGAATTGACCAGAATTAATCTGGGAAGGTCTGGTACTGGGACTCCTAAAGGTCGGTGGCAACTACCACCGTTTTTAAAACACTTATCCCCTTCCCTACAATATTCGGGTATTAATTAAATCTCTCATGATCTTATCTGAAAATACTTGCCAGGTTTCTTGCCAGGTATTGGGGAAAACAGGTATTAAATAATGGAAATGTAATGATTTTGTCTTTATAACTCACCATTGATATTCAATGTGTTAAGATAAGATTATTATATTCTCATATTCCTCTGGATCAGAAGAGTTCAGGTTCGAAACCTGACGGGACAACCAGATAATCAATCACTTACGATATTTTTTGTAGGTGATTTTTGTTTTGTTGCTAGGTTTTTGGTGTAATTGATCTACTCCATAGAGGTTTAAAGGTAGTTCCATCATTGATAAACTTAACCACTGCCTCTCTTTCAATATTAAAGTCGGGGAAGTATTCATTAAAGTATTCAAGGATTTCAATTACTTTTTCACCAACTGTCCTTCTTGAATTGTTTAGCTGCTCCCTTAGGTTCTTAAGATCTTCCCTAACACAATCTCTCCCAATTTTGGTCTTTATCCACTCTGCTCTTTTTACATCAATGGTATTTCTTTTATACTCTCTCCCTTTTTCTGTTTTACACCATTCATTTCTTACCCTCTGTTGTTCTTGCATTGAAGGGAAATCTAAACCTAAAGTACTCCATTTTACTCCTTTAATATTTATTTCAGGATCAAATTCATATATATATTCAGCTTCATGCGATAAAAGCTCCTTGGGAGAGCAGAATTCAATTATATAAAAGGAAAAATTGTCTAACCCATACCTATGGTGGGTTAATTGTAACATCCAATTAATATGTCGATTCAATACTAAATCATCAATATGTGATTGTCGTCTTCCTTCAAGATTGTGAGCACTCCCAATATATTAGAAATCATCTTCCTTTGAATGAAAAACATACACTCCGGATTTTCCAGTTGGATTTGACAAAAAAGCTTGATCCTGCAATTCTTTTAATTGCTCTCCAAAGGGCTTTTTAGTTTGTTCTGCAATCTTTCGCAACTTGTTTTTTCTGGGCTTAATGTAATCAAACCCTGTCCAATCTATATTCTCCATTATGCTTCTGTTTCAAATCTTTTCCAAATAATGTAAACCTGCAATGTGAGAACTTTACTCCTGCCAACTTGTTAAGACTCCATTTTCAAAATACAGGTATTTATCTCCATAGACCCATTGTTCATGTACTCCCCATGAACCAACACTTTTATTAATATCAACTGGAATACCCCAACTGTCGACAGCCATCCTATCCGTCATTCCAAGCCAAATCTTTTTAGCTACAATTTTATCAGCAATCTCTTGAGAACCATATTTCTTTACAAAGTCCGCTCTTTTTTTATTTAGAGACTCTAACTGTGCTTTTTCTCTTGCTTGCTTAGCTTTTAATGCATCTTGTCTGGCTTTTGTTTCTGATTGCTTCTTGGCTAGTTCCTCTGCTTTCCTTTTTGATTTTTGTTCCTCTATTAACTTAATATTCTCAGCCTCTGTAAAAAGTCTTGATTTAAGAACCCACCCTATATTATCTCCATAGATGATTTTATAATATCTTTCACCCTGATCAATTACTTTAACTTTAGTTTGCCCCGGAACAAACAAAAACATTTCTAGTGCAACTGTATCTCTATATATCACTTCACCATGAAAAACTATTAATGAATCTGATTGTCCAAAACTGATGAGGTACTAAGGTTAATTGTTTTTTCTCAATTTTAGCCAGACTATAAAACCTGAAATCAGAATAAACAGAACAAAAAGACCAGTTAATGGAACTATCAGTACGTAAAAATCGCCAATTATTGACTGGTATATTCTTCCTGTATGAATTTCCAGAGCAACATTCCACAACGATATAGGTGTATCACCAATTACTTTTTGCGGTAAAATGGCAAATCTTTCAGTCCCATTGATATTTACTGCCCCAATATTATAATCGAAATAATATTCCTGATTTCTATAATCACGGGTAAACCCTGAAACTAAAAATTCGCCTATGGGCCGACTGTTGCGGGGAGGGGGAGTATATTGCTGTTTTTTAATATAATCGAAAACTTCTCCTGATTGTGAGTTCCATACAAACAATCCTTCAAAAGAACCAACAAGATATTTATATGAATCAATTTTTTCGAACACTGTGACCCCCATGATACTTGCAGGTGGTTGAAATCTGAATTGTCTGAGTTCTGTTTTAAAATTGTCGTCAGAATAATAGAAACCATCCATTGTTACTAAGATAAATCTATTGATTTCCTGATCATAAAAGATCCTTCGTAACTGGTCAAACCAAGGATTTGGAGTTGCCAGTTCGGTATGTGGAATTTTCCCGACTCTTGAATTGCCAATAAAAGCTAAAAGAGGAGGACGCAAGAACATACCGGTTGTGGTATTTAAAATCAAAATAGCCAGAGCAATCCAGCCAAATTTATTATGCCATTTAATATTCCACTGGTTTGAGTTCTTTAATTTTACTTTTACTTCGGCAGGGTTTCTGTTTTTCTTTAAGATGATTCTGTTTACAAACACTATAAAGCCTGTTATCGTCAGAAAAGCAAAAACAATACCTGCAAAATCGACAATAATTTTACCGGCTATTCCATAAATTTCACCACTATGAATAACCCATAAGGTTTTAAAGAGTCCTGTTTTATTATCATAATTCTCTGGAGGAGGAAGGTGAGAAACACTAAAAATGGACAGATCAGTTGTCTTTAATAAGGAAGAACGTGTTAAAATAAAGATTGTATCTTGTTTTTGAATAATATCAACAATGTTCTTTTCCTTAACTGGTAAGGTAACTGAAATCCATTTATTCTCTTTGTAATTAAATACGTAAAGACCTGAAAACGTTCCTGCAAGAATCTTATTTCCGGTAGTTCTGATCATTTGAAAAATCTTGCGGTTATCAATACCCTTTGGGACCCCTACACTAAAATATTTAAAATCAGAAAAACTACTATCCGTAAGCCAGATACCTATATTTCCGTAAACAAGTATGCTGTCGGAAGAGATCTTTAGTGTTGATTTAACGGTTGCATTGTTCCAATTCTGATATCTATATTCTTTCGGAAGTAGTTTTCTGTTTACATCAATAAATGATAATCCTTCACGGTGATTAAGTATTATACCTGAAAAAACATAACTAAGTATTATTAAGGCAAATATTACTCCCAGCCATTTATGGTACTTTCTAAAAAAACGTATCATCTATTCAGGCAGAAGATTTTTCCCTTTAACTTTGGAAGGTAAAAATATATCTATAACTCCCTTAACCCCAACGCCCATAACTATATTATAAAAGAATACAAGAAATCCAATTAAGAGCAGTGTACCTGAAAGAGCAGCAAGGATCATGTAAGTATTGAACTCACCATTAACATAAAGTGATCTTCTTAACATACCATTTAATCCAGCCATTCCCATAAAAGCTCCCATTCCGATTCCCCCGATAAGATGGCACCAGAAATGAATGTTAACCAATTTCTGACTATACATTTTTGCACCATTAGTTAAAATAGGGAACAGGAAGTATATAGCAGAATAAAGTGTCATTGTAAGACCGACAAGAATTGCAACATGCACGTGAGGCCCAATTATCCATTGGGTATTGTGTAAGATCCTGTTTAGTCCAAGATCGGCTTGCATGATTCCTGCAGGAACAGCTAATGCAAATCCCAACAGGCCGCCAAGTAAAAATTTCAGTGGGTTTGTCATTTTCAGTGGTCTTGCACTCCATAATGTTGCCAGTGTGATAAAGAATGCCAAACCCTGGGTTATCAGTTCAAAAGCAGTAACCATTTCTCCTGACAATACCTTCAGCATTCCTGGTTGAGACTGGTCCGAGAGAAGGTGGTGCGACCAAACTGTCCATGATACTACGAGTTCAACAAGTAATGCGGCACGGGCAATATTCTCCATAAACAATTTTTTACCAGTAATGAGGGTTGCCAACAAGTACCAGCTACCTGCGACGAATATCAGAACAAGTCCATCTGCAATCAGGTCGAGCCCCCACCAAAACCAATTTTTATAGAGAAGCGCATCAATCGCAGTTGTCTTTAAGTCGAAACCAAGTATTGAAGCAACCATGTAAATAAGAATAAGAACACCCGTAAAAAGGATGATACCAGTGTTAAATGCCATATCTACTGTACCACGGGCAATTGCAGCGACAGGTAATGAAACCAGATGCTCTTTTTTATTCTTCCTGAAAAGATTTTTGAATCCACTTATGCCTAAAGCAGACCCAAGAAGTGCTCCTGCGGGTTGTTTTTCCCAGCCTTCAGGGGTATATGTTATTGTTTTAAAGATATTAATAATGAATAGTGTTGACCCAACCATTACCAAAGCAATACCAACGATAAAGAATGTCCCTCCCAAAACGCTGAATTGATTAAAATCAGCAGGAAGTGGCCAGTATAATGTGTAAAGCGGAGCATAATGTGAAATAAATCCGGCAGTCCAGAAAGTTAGTGTACCAACAGCAACAAGCACCAGATTCCAGTTAGCCATCTTAATACTCCATAGAGGTTTTTTCATAAGGAACGGGACTAGGAAAAGGAATGCTCCAAATACAATGGAGTATGTTGAACCGAAAATTCCAACCAAAGGGTGGGCTGTCATTATCGCAAAAAACTGGGGCTGACTGATAAATGGAACAGGCGTTACCTCAAAGATCCTCATCAACATTCCTTCAATAACAACAAAGCCATAGAAAATCAGACCGACAACAACAAAACGTAGTGCCATTTTTTGCATAGGTGTAAGAGTATCGCCTTTGAATAGTCCTTCTTCACCGTTGATTAAAGTTTTTATAAAGCTCATATCGAGAAATTTTTTATTTGAAAATTGGTAAATTATTTAATGATTCCACTATGGTCAACAACCTCTACAACATCCTTTTCAATCATAAATACTCCCTTGGGACCAGAGTACTCAGTTGACCGGATAGTGTAAACACCGGGCTTCTTAAATTGCCATAGGATATCATTACGGTGACCAGGTACAACCTGCATCTGGAACATCATCGTATTGTCGCTGCGGAATAATCCAAAACCGTAAGTAAGATCGTTTGATTTTACATCAAATAATACCTTGTCATTCAGATCGATAATCATTTTGGAAGAGGGCAGGGTAAACTTATGATCCTGCACAGTGATTACAAAGGTTTTGTCGGGGGTGTAGTTCGCTCTGTTGAGATCCATCTCAGCCCATGGAATTGTATTAAATGTTATAAAGTGTAATGATACTCCCAAGACTGTCAGAAATCCAACAAACGTGTAGAATATTGCAGGCTTAACAAATGTTCCTTTACCATCTTTTGTAACCATATAAGCAAACCATGCCATAATCAGGATAATGACAATACAGTAAAAGGTGTAAGCCAATGTTTGTCCGTAAATAACCACGGTTGAATCTACCATAATTCCTCCTTCTTAAATAAATGTGTGATAAATCAGTTTTGTCATTTTTGTTATTTTATTAACAGTATAAACTTAAACAATCTTTTGTTCGTTCCTATTGTTTTAAAATAGTAATGTTCTTAATTGCTTGTTTATTTTGATTACTGGTTGGTTTTGGTGTTTTGACTACCAAAACCCTAAAAATTTCGCTTCTCTCATTATATAGGCAATGGGGAATATTTTTAGGACTGTCAACCAGCATATCCTTACTAACTTTTTGCTTTTCGTCACCGATTTCAACTATGCCTATGCCCTCCAGTATATAAAAAAATACATCAACAGGAGTTGTATGTTTTTTTAGACTTTCCCCCGGCCTTAAAAGCATATGAACTACCTGCACATTTTCATTGTCATGGATTTTTTTTGCTTCCACACCATGTGGGTTCTTTGTCGTTTCAATTTCTTTGTAGCTTATAGTTTTCATTTTCAAGTATATTAAGTTATATTTTGCGTTATATTTTTACTTGCCATATTTATTTGTTTTTCTTTAAAAATAAACCACCAAATAGTAATGTTGTAATAAAAAAGAGCCCTGACAAAATCCATGGAATATGAGTTGTATGTCCTGTTGCTACAGAATGCCCATCACTTCCATGGTCAAAGGCTGCAGTTCCTTCTTCCTCCCCTTCTGCGAATTTGAAGAACTGAACATATGCTTCAATATATTCTCTTCCGGCTTCAACGTTATTGACATCAAAATTCTTTAATGACATTACTTTATCAAATCGTTTTGTTAATTCCGGTATGTCATCTTTTGAAATCTTGCCAGTTAGCGGTGATAAGTTACCAATTTCTATTGATTTATCAGCAGCCAGTACATTCTCATCAATGGGCGTTCCTGATGGTTTCACTCCGGTAAAAGGTACTCCTTCTCCGGCTCTGTGAATTCTTACAAGGGTATCAAAAAAATACTTTTCAGAGAGTTCTTTTGTTTCAGGACTTAATTCATTCACCTTTATCACCAGGTTAAAAGCATCCCGGATCTCTGATTCATTTGCGGCTGAAACCCATTTCAGGACATAATTCACGTTATTCTGGCTCAGTGCTTTTCTCGCATCAGCGATAAGCGGACCATCCATAGTATCGCAATGAGCAAATGTCACATTTGTTGATAATATCAATATTGAGAGAATAAATAAAGGTACTAAACCGATCCTCAAATCTCTCGTTCTTTTCCGGTTACTGTTTAAGTTGCCGGTTTCAACTATCTTTTCATTTGTTTTCATACGGTAATTTTTTAATTAATATTGATAACTTGTTTAAAATCAATTCCGATTCAAAATTACTATATGCAAAAAGGGAAGTCGCTTCAGGTTATAATCTGGGACTTAGAAAGTCAATAAAATAGTGCCCGGTTTATAAAGTGGGACCCACAGGAAAGGGGAATAAGATCAGGAGATACCAGTCAGACAGCCTTCTTAAATTGCGAAGGGGTTATACCTGAAGTTTGCTTAAAGATCCTGTTAAAAGCTGACTTTGAGTTGAAACCACATTCAAATGCGATACCTAATAATGAAAAATTCCTAAATTCAGGATCTATAATTTTCTTTTTAAATGCTTCCACACGATAACCGTTGACAAAATCAAAAAAATTGAGATTAAACTGTTCATTAATAACCTGTGAAAGATAATGACTCGAAATATTCAACTCGGTTGCCAATTGTGGAAGGGATAAGTCTGGATTTAAATATGGCTTAGCTGATTTCATATAATCTGTCAGCTTTTCGGTATATTTTTTTGCCTCTGATTCAGAGAGTTTTGATCCTGAATATTTTGTCTGAATCTTTGTAGCCTCTTCAGCAACTATTATATCCTCAGATGAAAATATTACTTTTTGTTTCAACCCAAAATATCCTATAAGAATCACAAAAACGGATAATGAAAGGAATAGTCCATCAGTACAAAAAACCATCGAAAACATGTGGAAAATATGATGAATCACTGTAACAGAAATTAAGGCAGTCCATATAACGCCAAAGACAAGCACAAGTTTTCTGATCCAAAAAAGATCAATGTTTACGGAATTAGAGAAATTATTAAAAATATTTATATCAAGTTTTTTAAAGAGCCTGATAGTCAATGAAAAATATAGTGTTCCTGAAAAGGCTGTCATGATTAAAAAGAATGAAAATAATAGTGGAGGGTTATCGCCCGGAGAAACTTTTTCAATGTTTAACTTTTCAGAAATGCCAGGGTTAAAAGAAGAAATCAATATATAAAGATTAAATAGGACAAAGGGAATTATATGTAGCAGGTCTTTCCAGGAGTTCTGCCTTTTATCGAAAACCAGCGTTAGAACATAGTAATACAAAAAGGGGCCATGCAACATTAAAAGAGAAATAAGGCTGATTGACAACAATTGAAAATGAGTAAACAGTTCATGTGAGTAAAAAGCATACACCCCGATGTAAGCTCCAAGATATGTTAACCAAAAGATCAATATATTATCATGAAATGCCCGAGGCTTCTTCTGAAACAATAAAACCGTAAAAAAGAATGCGTTAAATGCTGCTATCAGGAAAATGAATTTCATATGTACAAAAGTACCATTCTTTCTTATCTGGCTAAGTAATGTAACTACTTTTCTGTTTCAATGTAAACAGAAACGGAGGTAAAACTGGAATCCTTGGAATAGATGAGAGTTATTTGCAGGAGTACTATTTTGTTTTTAGATGTTTTAAGGTCTTATCATTAGATCATAGTTTGGCAACCTTGTCCTTGTCTTTATCAATAAAGCTCCCCAGAATTGACCAGAATTAATCTGGTAAGGTCTGGTCCTGGGATTCATAAAGGTTGGTGGCAACTACCACCATTTTTTAAAACGTTTCCCTTTTCCCCACCAAAAGTCAAGGACTACCTAAATCAATCGGTCTCTTCGCAAAAAATCTTGCCGGGTTTCTTGCCAGGTTTTGGGAGGATTTTAAGGGAGTTCGTTCAGGTTTAATAATGGTTGGTGGAAGTAAACACTATACTTTTCTCAAGTATCAATCGGAGGCATTTGGAAAAGCCATAGCCCCTGACCACAATCGGCCCGAAAAAATTGACCACCAAAATCCGGAGTCAGACATTTGCTTATTTGTTATGTATGTTAAGTGAAATCTGACCAGCCAAAGCTGGTCAATGAATCCGGCTTTTCCAACTATACAACAGAATTAATTTCTTTGCCAATACGGTGAAGGCCTTCTACAATCTTTTTGCGTTGGTCCGGACGCGGTTTACGGTGCCCGGTAATATAATGTCCCAATTGACGCTCATTTATACCTGTTACGCGGGATAAAGCTGAACGAGTAAGTACCCCTTCAAAATAATGAAGTAAAGCCCTGACATTAAGAACAAAATCAAGCTTATATTTGCCTTGCATTACTGTCGGAATTTCATCACCGTCTGTATGCAATCCCTCCAAATGGAATCCGAGGGCTTCAATATAGGCATGTTTTACACCTTCCAAAGTTTTATGAGTTGCCACGCAGCCCGATACTTCTTCGCTGTATGCCCCGTAGTTGTTTTCCCAATCAATATTTACCGTAATTGCCTGCATAACTTTAAATTTTATCAAATGATCATTTCCACCCGGCTTGTTTAAAAATCATCTTTATAACCTCACTGACCTTGTAGCTTTTCAATTCGAAGGGTGTAATTATTTGACATTTCAAAGATAGTAAAAATACTATCATTACAAAAACAAGAATAAGAAATTCAAGAGAAATTACCTGCTCTTTTTAAAATCTGGTGCCTTTTTCTATAATAAGCCAAGTTAAATAAATCGACCAGGATATTGTGGAAATCTTGCCAGGTTTCTTGCCAGGGTTTAGGGATAACAGGTATTAAATAATGGAAATGTAATGATTTTGTCTTTATAACTCACCATTGATATTCAATGTGTTAAGATAAGAATATTATATTCTCCTATTATTCTGGATCAGACAACATCAAATATGAGATATCAAGCGAGTCAATAACTAGAAAAACCAAATACGTAGATCATCTTTGGCCGGAATAAAGTGACCATCCAAATCCGGAGTTAAATCCTTGTTGTTTAATTATATATTATAAGAATAATCTGGCCGGCCAAATGTGATCAAGATTCCTGCGGTTGGAAACAGAGCCAGCAATTTTAAGAAGCTGCAATTACATTTAACGCTTTTGGCATAATTTTAACGCTCACAGGGGCTTTGCCTAATACCTCGCCATCAACCTGAATCTGCATATTATAATGAGAGTAAATTTCTGCTTCCTTTGTTTGATAATATTCTTTTCTTTTAAATTTATTTAGTTTACCACTTGCAATTGAGAATATTAACTCAATTATGTCCAATGGATTTTTTCTACTTATTATTACCAGATCCAGAAGGCCGTCTCTTATGTTTGCTTTATCAGCTATTTCATATTCCCCGCCATAATATTTAATGTTTGCCATGATTACAAAATATCCTGTCGATTCTACCTTA